>Ga0210402_10000764_pt1 | contig 34849 bp, 67 predicted proteins | sample IncBWC7MmetaG_FD_161055 | JGI IMG/M metagenome (GOLD analysis project Ga0210402, IMG submission 161055) | Forest soil microbial communities from Barre Woods Harvard Forest LTER site, Petersham, Massachusetts, United States - Inc-BW-C-7-M | ecosystem: Environmental > Terrestrial > Soil >...
GCCCGCAGTCGGGGTCGGCGCGGCGGTGGCGCCCACCGAGACGACGATCAGCCGCGCGCGCGGCTTCGTGACCGACCTGCGCGATTTCGTGGAGCTCCAGAAGACATTCAAGACCGTGATGGCCGAGGCCTCCAAGACCCTGAACACCCCCGGCGAGCAGCCCGACGAGGCGGTGGCCGAGGTGATGGATCCCTCCGACCCGGACGCGGCCGATGACGGGCTTCCGTTCGCGGTGCACGACATCCCCAACGTCAAGCATCCGAGGACGGGCGAAAACATCCGCTGGGTCGAGTTCAAGGAGGGCGGCCGCAAGCTCGAGCCGCTCGAGAAGGTGATGGCGTGGGCGAGCGCCAACCCGGGGATCAGCGAGGACGCCATCAAGAAAGCGATGGAGGTGGCCGATCGTGTTGCGAGCGCCGTGACGATCGACGGGGCGGCGGGCGGCACGGGCACGGGTAACGACGAGCAATGAAGGCGCTCCTGCTGGCGCTCGTGCTCTGCGGCTGCGCTTCGTACCGCGAGGCGGTCGTGACCGACGTGCGGCCCCTGGCCGACGGCAGCCTCGAGATCCAGACCTGCACGCTCGCGAGCACGATCGTGGGCGACGTGCAGGTGACCGACTGCCGCACGGAGCGAAGGAGCCGGCCGTGAGCGACAGCGCCTCGCTTCGCTACGTCGTCACGATGGAGAACGGGCGGCAACTTGTCGTCTATGCCGCCAACAAGGCTGCGGCATGCATTCGGATCGTGGAGGCGCGCGAGTCTGGCAAGGAGATCCGCGACACGCTGGGTGCGCACTTCGTGCCGCTGCGTGACATGGGCGGAATCGGCAAAGTCGAGCAGCAGGCGCTCCCCTCGGCGACGCCCGCGCAGGACCTACGCAAGGCCCCCGGCGCATGAACACTCTCCACGTGCTGGCGCTCTGGTGGTCCTCCGGTCTCATCACCGGCGGATCCATGGTGCTCTACGCCTTACATCAGTCGCCCAGCGCGCGCGAAACGCTGGATCTGCTGGGCCCGTCGCGCGTGATCCTCGGCACGTTCATTCTCGCCCTGCTCTTCGGGCCGCTGACCGTGCCCGCGTGCGTTGCCCTCGGCAGGGGCCACTGATGGCCACCTGCTGGCAGTGCGGCGGTGCGGGCGGCTTCCACGACTGCGGCGAGGACTGTTGCGTCTGCATCGACCAGGAGCGGATCGACGTGGATTGCGACGTCTGCGACGGAGCAGGCGAGACCGACGACGACGAGGACGACCCGTAACGCTTCCCACTTCTTCCCACCCAAGAAAGACCGGCACCAATGGCTATCCCCGACGCGATTGAGATTCGTGGCATCGTCGCCCGCATCGACGTATCCGATCGCTACACCTACTCGCGAGATGCAAGCGCGCGTCGAAAGAAGCCGAACGCGGCCACCATCTGGATCCAGCGCGATGACATGCGCGACGCCTACGACAAGGGCGAGAACATCCCGGAGCCGTACGAGTACGAGATCCCCCGCGAGCTCGCCGAGAGGATGCGCGTGGGCACGCCGGTGACCCTGACGCTCTACCTCGCACTGGACCCGGTCTAAGGGGGGGCAGGTGGACGTGACAACCGAGCTTCTCCCGTTCGGGTTCGACTCGGGGGCCACCCTGAGCGACTGTGGCCGCTACCGCTACCGGCTCTGGCGCATCTGGGGCGACGCCGAGCACCGCGTGTGCTTCGTGATGGTCAACCCGTCGACCGCCGACGCGTGCGCCGACGACGCCACGATCCGCAAGTGCACCGGCTTCGCCAAGCGCTGGGGCTTCGGCGCGCTCGACGTCGTGAACCTCTTCGCGTGGCGATCGACCGACGTGACGGCCCTGCTGCGCACGGCAGACCCCGTCGGCCCCAAAAACGACGAGCACATCGCGGCGGCCATCGGCCAGGCGCATCGCGTGGTCTGGGCGTGGGGCAAGCACAACGCGGCCGTGCAGCGCCTCATCGTCAAGCGCACCGAGGGCTGGTCGTTCAGCCCGAAGTGCGACGCGGGCACCCTGGGTCTCAATGGCGACGGCTCGCCCCGCCACCCTCTCATGCTGCCCTACGCCACCACGGCGTTCGAGCGGCAGCAGTTCCCGCCGCCTCGCCTGCGCTTGGTGAAGTCGTGAGCTACGAGCCCAAGGCCGGTCACTTCCTGCGTTCGTCCTGCTCGGCCAGCGACGTGTACGAGATCCTCGGATCGGGCAAGGACGAAAACGGAGAGCCGACGATCGACGTCCGTGTGCTCAACCTCGGCGCGGTCATCCATTGCGACGATTCCGACGACTCGATGGAGTCGCCGCTCACGCGCGCCGAGCTGCCCGCGGGCGTGCACCTCGTGCTCCGGCACCTGCAGTGGACGCCCTGCAAGGACATCGGAGGCGTGCAGTTCATTCGCGTCAACGGGCCCATGGGCGGATGCAGCCGGTGCTGCTACCTGCTCATGGTCCACGCCTCGCCGGACGGCAAGGATCCCGTCCCGGACGGATCGGGGAAGCCATGAGCGCTCACCCCGTCGACGCCATCGCCTTCGCCCACAAGTCCCTCGCGCGCGACCTTCGTCTTGCGCGCGCGTCGGCGGGCCTCACGCAGGTGGCGCTCGCCCGCAAGGTGCAGCGCAGCCAGTCGAAGATCAGCAAGGCCGAGGCAGGCAAGGGCCGAATCACCGAGTACTACGTCGCGGCGGTCCTGCGCGCGTGCGGACTCCCCAGAACCTGGAAGGCCCCACGCCCATGAGCGCGACCGAATACACAAGGCCGGGTCGGGCCCAGATGTGCAGCGTCTGCGGCAAGCCCGGTCACAAGAAGACCACCTGCACCGCGTGGCAATTCGAGGGTCGGACGGTCCAGCCGCTCTGGCTGCGGGCGCTCTCGGCCCACCGTCCGCGCTCGCTCGGCAAGAAGAGGTAGAATCCGGGCCATGGCGATCGGCGACTGGATGAAGTCGGACGCGTGGCTCGCAAACATCGGCCACGTGCTGGGGGGCGCGGTCGTGACGCTCGTCGCGGTGCTCTTCACCCGCGAGCGGCTGCCGCTCGAGTGGGTGGAGGGCTCGTTCGTGGGGTACGTGCTCGTCAAGGAGTACGTCATTGACCTCAAGTACGAGTCGGACGAGACGGTGGGCAGCTCGACGATCGACGCGGTGGGGTACATGGTCGGCAATGCCCTGGCGTGGGGTCTGGTGGCGTGGGCGCACGCGCTGGGGCGCTGGTGATCCCCGGTCGTCGCCACATCCTCGATCTCGCCATGGGCGACCCCATCACCGTCACGATGGCGGACATGGAGGTCGCCCTGCGCCGCGTGCTTCGCCAGTACGACCCGCTCGTCATCGAGAGCAAGGTCGGCCGGCTCTACGGGAGCGCCTTCAAGATCGCCGAAAAGAACTACGACGCGTGGCAGCAGCACCTGCGCGCGCAGCGGGGTCGCCCATGATCTGGACCATCATCAAGGCCGACGTCCTGTATTCGATCGGCTGGGCGCTCGTCTACGTGATCGGCGTCGCCGGGTGGCAGTTCTACAAGCTTCGCCGCGCGAGGCGGCTGCCGCCCCCTCCGCCGCTGCGCCGGTTCGACGGGTCGTGGAAGGGCTGGCAGATGCGCCTGCGCAAGCGCCGCGAGCGGCGCCCTGCCCGCTTGAGCCATGTTGGGGTAGCCTGTCGGGTGTGCGGATCGCCGTTGTCACCCCGACCATGGGGCGCCCCGAGCGTCACGAAGGCCTCTACGGAGTCTTCGATCGGCAGTCGGCCCCGGACAAGACCCTCCACGTCCTAGACGAGTCGACCCAGCCCAGCGCGTTCTTCACGGCGCTGCGCGATCCGCGCGTCTTCTACCGGCACGAGCCCGCCGCGCCCCGCCCCGCGGGCGAGCCCACGCGCATCGGCGCGACGCGTAACCGCCTGCTCGCGAGTCTGCCCCCGGGCATCGAGCTCGTGGCGCACTTCGACGACGACGACGTGTACGAGCCCGATTACCTGACCACGATGGCCGAGCGGCTCGGCGACGCGGATCTGGTCAAGCTCTCCGTCTGGAACCTGCTGCACGAGGGCGACGGCACCATCTGGCAGTGGGACACCCGCGCGATGGGCGGCCAGCAGTATGCGATGAAGGGATCGGAGAGCCCCGTGCCCGTGGAGGTCCCCCCGGGCGGCGATCCCATGACCGCGGACTGGACGCTGTGGGGCTACGGCTTCTCGTACGTCTACCGCCTCTCACTCTGGCAGCGGCACCGCTTCCCCGAGCAGGGCACCGAGGACTACCCGTGGCTGTGCGCCGTGCGCGCGGCAGGCGGCAGGCTCGTGCTCGTGGACGACGTGCCCGAGATCTGCCTGCACACGGTCCACCCCAAGAGCGAGAGCATGCTCTTCCCGCAGCGACGCCTGGCGGGCGTGCACGCGCGAGGGGCCGTCGACGCGCGGATGCTGGGCGCCGTGGGCGAGCTCTTCGCGCTGCCGAGGGGGCAGGCCGTGCGCGTGCAGCCGGGCGCGAAGTACGTGGTGCTGGCCTCGGTCAAGGACAAGCACTCGCTCAAGGAGATCGCGACGCGCGCGGGCAGTTGGGGCGTGACCATCACGGGCGCGCGCGACCACGTCCCGGCGGCGGAGTTCGGGGTGCCGGCGCCGGCGCCGGGCTACCGCCTGGTGCAGGCCATGGCCACGGCGACGCGAGCGGGGGCGATGCCGTGGAAGGTGCCAAGCCCCCTGTCCATCTTCGACAGCTCGAGCGTCGTGCTAGCGTGGACGGACACCCCTCCCATGGCCGCGCCGACCGTCCACCACGAGCTCGGCCTGCACCGCCTGGCGGGCCCGCCCCGTCGCCGGCTCCAGCCGATGCCCCCGAGGGTGGCCGCGGGCCACGAGCTCGGCCTGGGACGAGTGGGTCGGACGGGACTCGGCGGCAGCATCACCGACTTCGATTCGCTCGTTGCCAACGTCCCCGAGGCGGCGCAGGCCTGGCAGCAGGTGGCCTCGCAGTTCGCGTCGGAGGGGGGCGGCGCGCCCGGCGTCGTGCCCGAGGCGCAGACCAACTTCTACAACGCGTTTCAGCAGCTCACCAACACGCTCACGGTGCTGCCCAACACCTCGCAGGGTCTGCTGCAGGCGGGCAAGGCCGCGGCAGGCCTGGTGCTCAACTCGAGCACGCTGGGCGGCGCCGTCGACAACATCACGAGCCTGATCGGGGCGGTCGAAAGCGGCGCGCCGGCGGCGATCGTCCAGAGCTTCACGGGCGTGCTGGTCTCGAGCATCGGCCTGGCCGTGGCGGCCGGCTCCGTGTCCTTCGGCATCGGCGCGGCGATCGTGGTGGGCATCGAGATCGTGGCGAGCGTCGTGTCGTCGCTCTTCGGCCAAAGCCCCCCGGCGGCCACCATCTGCGGCTCGAACCTCCAGAATAAGCCCACCTACGTGGTCGGCTGCTGCTGGACGTTCGGGCAGGCGGTACCGGCGGGCCCTCACTCGATCTTCTGGCGCAAGTTCCCGCGGCCGTCCGTCGCAAATGACGCGTGGTGGTTCAAGAGCAACGGCACCGGGGGCGTGGGCGATGGCCAACCTGCCACGTACTGGACCTCGGGGGGCTCGACGGATCTGTGGGAGTCCGCCCTGGTCCTGCAACGCGAGTTGCCAGGCAATACGTCCGTAGGCCGGCCCGTCGACGACGCCTTCCGCGCCTACCACCAACTCGAGTGTGACCTGTCCGCCGTCGCGCTCGTGGGCATCCTGCCCGACACGGGCGGCCCCTACCCTGCCATCGACAACGGCATCCCGTTGGTGAAGATAGCGTCGCCGGATGACGTGAAGTTTGCGCGCTTCGTTCAGGCGTACTTCACGGCCTGGATGGCAAATCAGGAGTACGCGCTCAACGGCCTCAAGCCGCAAGACGACGCGCTCGTTCTCCTGCAACTGGTGCAGTTCTGGAACAGCGCCCATGACACGAGCTCGACCCACGCCGTTGCGCCCCGTTCACTCTCGAGCGGCAGCGGCGATGTCATTGGCGCGGCTTCCCCTTGCCAGGGCGACTTTCAGTCGGAGTACTTCTACGTGCAGATGCTGGTGGGTGATCTACGCCACACCAACGCGAGCGCTCTCGACAGCAACGGCAACCTCGTCATCAACACTGGCGCGAAGAAAAACTTTACGCTGGCGGGCAAAGGCCGCACGGCGGGCGGTTCCGCGTCTTCGGGCCAGTCCGCGCTGGTGACTGTGGCGGAGGTGGGTGCGGGCGTGCTGGCGGTCGGCGCGATCGGCACGGCGATCTACGCGTGGCGCACCCACCAGAAGTTTGGCGCGGTCGTGAAGAAAGCCGCGTCGTGGCGTCCGCACTGGAAGAAGAGGCTTCGTCGATGAGCGCGACCCCCATGCCCATTCACCTCAAGGGTGTCGTCTTTGCGTACGACGACAAGGCGCGGGCCCTGATCTGCGTGCAGCAGGGTCTCGGCTTCTCGCTGCCGTGGCTGCAAAAGGCCGGCTGGAAAGTCACCCACGAGGGGCTTACCAAGCTGCCGCTGCTCGAGCCGCGCGTGCAGTCCCTCCATTCGAGCGGCGCCCCGCTCCGCGTCGGGGGTAAGGCGCGATGACCCCCGCAGCCAAGTCCGCGCTCATCCTGGGCGGCGCCGTCGTCCTGGCGGCCGGTGCGATCGTGGTCACGTCCGTGGTCGTCAAGCCCGCACCGCCGCCGCCAAACTACCTTGCGCTCGTCAAAAACCCCGCCGTGGTCAAGGCGGCCCAGAACGGCCTGGCGGCCACCATCGGCGCGGGCGGTTTTGCCAGTAAGACGGCGTCGCCGATCCTCACGGCCGCCGACTGGTCCGGCTGGAACATCGACGGCAACCCGGAAAACCCCAAGTGGGTGGCGGCGCTCGCCAAGGCGCAGAAGGCCATCAACGCGCTTCTCCCGTTCGATAAGAAGCGGCCGGCCGGCTTCCCGTCGCAGTTGCGCACCGACGGTGTCCTGGACTGGGCGACGGCCGACATCTTGGGCCCCGGCTGACTTCGTTGTAGGCTGACGTCATGCAGGCAAGCTTGGCGCAGGGCGGGCAGCCCATGAAGGGCTCGACGAAGATGGCGCTCATCCTGGGCAGCGGCCTCGCGCTGCTCGGTGGTGCCATTGGCATCGGCGTCTGGGTGCACAAGCGGTCGAGCGCCCCCGCCAAGCCGTCGGGCCCGACCCAGCCGGTGTGGGCGTCGCTCGCGCTGGCGTCCGATGGCAGCATCTCCATCCCCGCGAGCACGAGCTTCGCGATCAGCTACCTCGCCGCAAACCCCAACGCGCCCTACCTCAATACGGCGCTCGGTGTCGCGGGCGCAGCGGGCAGCGGCATCGCCACCCCGACCCCGGGCATGTACCCGCAGCCTCCGGGCCAGCCAGCCCCGCAGTTCTGGCCCGCGGGCGACAATGGCGGCACGGGCGCGGTCCGCTGGAGCGGCGTCGTGAGCGGCGGCGCGCCGCTCCTCATCCCGGCGGCGCTCGCGTCGGGCGTCAGCGTCTGGGTGGTCACGGGCTTCCAGTGAGCGAGTCGTTCGCGCCGGGCATCGATCGGCCGGGCGGCGGCAAGGCGGAGCGCGCGCCGTACCCGCCTGGACCGGCCGGGGTGCGCGTCTCGATCGACAAGGTCTGCAAGAAGATCGTGGAGGCGCGGTTCGACCGCGACGTGCAGGGCTGGGGCAAGGACGTCCTCAAGAAGCGCGGCCTCGACGGCCGCGACGGCGCGACCTCCGCGCAGATCATGGCGGGCATCCTCGACGAGATCCGGCAGGTCACCGTCTACGTGAGCGACGCCTACGGCGCCGAGGTCATTCAGTCCGCGTCCGCGACGCTCTGCCTGCGTCCGGGGCTCTGCATCCGCGGCGGCGACTGCGACGATCTCGTGGTGGTCACGGGCGGCGTGCTGATGGCGCTCGGCATCCGCGTGTGGGTGGTCAAGCAGATGTGGCACCACGCCGACCAGGAGCACGTGCTGGTCGCAGGCGAGGACGAGGACGGGCGCAAGGTCTTCCTCGATCCGAGCACGCGCTTGGGCGCGGGCAGCAAGTACCCGGCCGACGAAGTGGTATTCTTCGACCCCATGACAGTGGCGGGTGCAGGACCGGAGATCGTGACCCTCGGCGGGCTGCCCCTGGGGCGGGTCAATGCCTCGCGCGTCGGAGTCGGCGCCGTGAGTCCCGCCGGCGCGGCCGCGCGCTTCGCGCACTCCGTGGCGGATCTCGCCGCGCTGCAGTCGAGCGTCTTCGCGGGGGACATGTACCTGCAGGGGGGCGAGTTCGGTAGCGCCGTGGGCGCCTACCAGGCCGCGGGGCAGGCGGGCGTCACGACGGTGGGCCCGGAGATCGATCTCGCCGGCGCCCCGAATACCACCCAGCCCATTACGCAGCAGGCGTGGACGATCAACGGCCAGCTCGCGGCGATCGGGGCGAGCTCGCCGGTGCTGGCGGACGCCACGCGCGCGCAGGGCTTCGCCAAGCAGATGCTCGAGCTTTACCAGCAGGCCATCGCGGCGGGCACCGTCGCCCTTTCGAAGGGCGCCGATCCCGCGCCGGGCCCGACGTCGGCACCGAGCAACGTCCTGCTGGCGACCCTGGGCCTGGGCGCCATCGCGGGCGTGGCCATCGCCGTGGTGATGCGCCGCCGAGGGGAGATCCAGGTGCGTCGTGATCGGCCCGTGCGCGCGCGCAGAAGGTTGGCCGCGTGACCGCCGCGCCGTCTCCCACGCCGAGCCACTGGGGCATCATCACGGCGGGCGCGGTGCAGGCCGAGCAGCAGCGCACGCTCGCGAGCGCGCAGGCCACCGATCAGGCGGTGCAGGCGTGCGCCGCGATGAGCGACGGCGAAAAGGCCAACTGGGCGACGTTCTATGCGGGGCTCAAGACGTGGTGCACGACGCCGATCGTCAACTTCTGGGCTCCCTGGAACCCCGATAACGCCATCGTGGTCACGGGCGACACCGGCAGCACGATGATGAGCTACGAGGCCGAGCTCGCGGCGTGGCAACAGCGCATCGCGGGCAAATGCGCCAACGCGCCCCCCGGCCTGTCGACCTTCAACCCCGAGCCCGCCGGCGGCGCTCCCCAGTGGGAGAAGTGGGCCGTCGTCGGGATCGGCTTCGTCGCGACGGCGACGATCGTCGCGTACGTCGCGCGCCTCATCCCCGCTGCCCACGAGCGCGCTCCTCGCGAGCCGCATCGTCTGCCCGAGCACGTGCAGGACAATCCGCTGCGACGCATGTGCCCCTCCGGCAGCGAAGTGCAGACCCTGATCTTCCCCGCGAGCTGGACGCCGCTGCAGGCGCGCCAGTGGGCCCGAGCGCACCGCTTCTCGGGGGCGAAGATCGATCGCACTGCGACCTCCATCCGCCTGCGCCAGCACGATCCCTCCCTCTACCGCCGCATGCGGACGATTCCGCTCGGCGCGAGCGGCGTCAAGGCCGTCGTCGGCTGGCGCGCCTGCTGAGGGCAACGTGCTGACGGCGCGCGCGCACCGCGTAAGCTTCGTGCTCGACGGCGGCCGCAAGGTGGCAGCGCGCCCGAGCGACGGCCTGCTCATCGACGAGGAGGGCGAGGTGTGGCCGCGATGCTCGATCCTGGTGGGTCCCTACAAGCGGGGCACCGAGGACACGGCGCTTTCGAAGAAGGCGCAGCGCTACTTCGGCCGGGACTACCTGGCGATGCGAGGCAAGGTCACGCTGCCGCCGCGAGACCTTGGCGCGTGGGCCGAGATCGGGCAGGTGCGTCGCATCTTCTACGTGCGCGCGGGCAATGTCTTCGGCGGCACGCGCTTCAAGCACGACTACAAGCGCGTGCGCTTCTTCGTCTTCCCAGTCGCGACGCCGCTCTACCGGCACGGCAGGTTCCTGCGGCTCGAGCTGCCGAGCGGGTGTATCGTCAACTGGCGAGGGTTCGTGACGCCATGAGTGACGCAGGGATGATCTTCTTGGGCGCCGTCATCGGCAGCGTCGCGACCACCGTCGCGGCCTACTACATCGCGTCCCCCGCGTGCGCGGGCTCACTCTGGTCGCGAGCGCCAGCGGCCCCGCGCGCGTCGAGCGGCGGAGCGCAGTGGTACGCGATCCTCTACAAGGAACCCGGCCCCCGGGCGCGGATCTGGAGCATCAGGGGCCCGTACGCGACCCGCGACAAGGCAGACCGCGAGGCCGCGCGCAACGCCGAGGTCTGGTATCCCAAGGTGCGGCGCTTGACGTACGATCAAGCGTCCAGACTCTGAAGGGCGCCCATGGACTACTACGAGCAGGCCGAAGCGATCCGCAACGGCTCCCCGACCGAGGCCGCGGTGCTCTCGGGCGAGCCGCGGGCAAAACCCCGCAGAGCGGCCTTGACGACCCGGGGGGGCGGGTGCGACGCTTCATCTCGCGCACGTCAGAACCAAGCCGGCTCCCGAGCGAGGAAGTCCTCCAACGGAGTCGCAATGGCCAAGGGCAAGAAGAAGACACCGCAGCGAGATCCCAAGACGGGCAAGTTCCTGACGAAGGCTCAGCGTGCGGCCCGCCGTGGTCGCAAGTCGGGCGGCGCCAAGTCCAAGCCGCGGACCAAGACGACGCGCAAGCCGAGCAAGACGGCGCGCACGGGCATGACCAAGAAGGAGAAGCGCGCCGCGGCTGGCCGCAAGGCCGCTCGCACCCGTGCTCGCAACGAGGCCGCGCACAAGAGCAAGCTCGCCGCCGCGCGCCGCGCGCGTGCGCGTGAAGAGGACGCGAAGCGCTCCAAGCGCGCGAAGACCGCGCGCGCCCGCGACCAGCTGACGACGCAGCGCCAGGGAGCGCTGACGAAAAACTGGCGCACGGGCCGTTACCCGGCCGGTCACCCCCGCGCGGGCCAGTTCAAGAGCGTGCGCCCCGGCTCGGGCGCCGTGCATGACAACCCCTTGCTCGTCGCGGCCGAGAACCCCCTGGGCGGCGCCGAGTGGCTGATCGGCGGCGGGTCTATCGCGTTCGGCGCGGTGGGACTCGGCGTGCTCGATCGGCTCATGTCGACCGTGGCGCTCACGGACACCAACACCAAGGACGCCAACGGCAACGAGGTCTACTCGGATCCGGGTGGCGCTGCCGGCGGCCCCTACGCCGGGATGACCAACGCCGCGGCGTATGCTGCGCCGATGGGCGTCAAGCGCTGGATCGTGGCGGGCGTCGCGGTGGTCGTGCCGATCGGCGCGGGCATGGCGTTGCACCACGCGACCGACGACGGTTGGCCCAAGCTGACCTCGTTCCTCAACTTCACGGGCCTGGGCGCGTTCGCCTACGTGCTCGTGAAGGGTTCGACCGACCTGCTCGCGCGCGTCTTGCGCGGCACGGCCTTCGGTCAGCGCGTCTTCGACGTGGAGATCCGGGCGCAGGCGCTCAAGGCCGGCTCGACCTACACGGGGCCGACGCCTCCCTCGACGGGCCTCGGAAAGCAGCTTGCCGGCTGCGGATCGGACTGCGGCTGCGGTCCGTGCAAGCAGAAGGCGGCGAACTCCCCGCCTCCTCCGCCGGTCTTCACGCCCCCGGGCACGACCACGCAACAGCAGCAGCAGGCAGCAGCGGCCGCAGCGGCGGCGGCTGCAGCAGCGGCGGCGGCAGCGGCCGCGAGCGCTGCCAACCCGGGCGCCCAGAACCCCCCGCCCCCGCCCGTCCCCCCCCAGAACAAGGGCCCGCAGCCCCCGAAGTACGTCTCGGGCGTGTCGGGCGCTCCCCGTCTGCCGCTCAACGCGGCCAACTGGGGCGCAGTCGAAGGCAACGCCTGAGGGCGGCCCACACACACCGATCCACCCAAACCCGTTCAGTTCCCATAGCGCCCTCGCTCGGCATACAGGTCTAGGACTACCGGACCGAGGGCAGAAAGACAGTCGCCGACATGGCTCCCAAGCTCAACCCGCGCAGCATCACCTTCAAGACCAAGTTCCAGGAGATCAAGAAGGCCGACAAGCCCGAGGACAACCCGCTGCGGTTCCTGGCGGGCGGTCACAACTTCCTGCGCGAGGCCAAGGAGATGGGCCTCGGTCGGTATGCCCCCGACGAGCAGGGCAAGGACGAATTCGGAAAGTCCTTGGCGGGTCGTCCCAAGGCGGGCCTGGGCGCGCTCGTGGACTACTTCAACGCGAGCAAAAACTGCCCGATCTACAACATGCAGCTCGTGCATGAGGTGGGCTGGACGTTCTCGGCGATGAGCCAGGAGAACGTCGAGAGCTCGTTCGGGGCGCAGATCGATCCCTTCGGCGCCGGCAAGTCGCCCCCGGGCGTGCTGTACGTCCAGAGCACGATGCCCCAGACGGGCGAGACCAACGCGGCCTTCGTGGCCTGCGCCGTCCTGCTGCACGTCGAACCCGAGCCCTTCTGCTTCACGGCGCTGGGCAACGCGTGGTCAACGCCCGTCGGCGCGACCAGCCAGCCGATCTCGCCCAACGACTTCTCCGACGCGGACCGGACCAACGGCGTCTTCGGGGCGGCCGTCGCGGCGGGCACGCAGGTGTACGTCAAGGCGATGATGGAGCACGGCTGGTGGCTGAACTACGCGTTCTGGCACCTGGCCCGCGGCTACTCGCTGCGCTGGAGCCAGGGCCGCCACACGAACATCTTCGACGATCTGGCCCGCTACACGGCGTACATGCCGACCAACGCGCAGGAGGGCTCGGCCTCGAGCTCCGAGGTCGACATCCTCGATCTCGTCGCTCTCATGAACGACTACTACGAGAGCAACGGGTCGGCCTTGGACTTCCTCAAAGTCAACCGCATCCGCACGGGTCTCATCAGCACGCTCAACGCGGGCGTGCCGATCTCGACGTTCGCGCTCAGCCGTGACCAGCAGAAGGTGGGCGTCACCTACGGCGGCGGCGACCTGCGCAGCCTGCTGCGCGGAAACAGCGAGTACCGCAAGCTCGCGGTGCCGTACCTCATCGACCCGGGTGTCCCCATCGGGATGATCCTGCAGGAGGTCGACACGATCGAGGCCGTGACGATGCGCCGGCAGCTCGACATCACGCAGGGCCAGGGCGGCAGCATCCCCCCGCTCATCAAGGACGCGAACAACATCATCGCAGGGCCCGACGGCGGCGCGACCCCCCAGGGTGTCGAGCTGTCCGACGATCCCACGCCGGTCCCCGTGGCCGTCTCGACCGACTCCTACGAGGCGCTCTACAAGAGCGGCCAGGGCAAGCTGCGCCTCGGCATCGTCGGCTTCGAGATGACCAAGGACCAGTGGCTCGCCATGAACGCCGACAGCGAGCTGCGTGACGCTGTCACGCGCGAGTGCGGCATCTGCATGTGCGGCTGACAGGCCGACCCGGGGGCAGCCGCGCGGGCCGCCCCCTCCCCGCTTCGCTCTGACCGTCGTTTTTCTGTAGGGTCGCCCCGAGGACCGCGTCACCCCCTGCCGCCGCGCGAGGCGAGGGTGGCGCCCCCGAGGCGGCCCTTTTCGCGTTCCCGACCGAAGGAGACTCCCCGTGCCCAACGCCCCCACCGACGACGACAAGCCGCGCATCCTGCAGCCGGGCCTCGGTCTGCCTCCGTTCATCAAGAGCGTGGGAGCGGGCCTCAAGGGGGCGCCGGGCCTGTCCGGCGCGGGCCTCGGCCGCCCGGGCCGGGTGCGCATCCCGGGCCTGTTCGAGTTTCTCGAGATGGGCTCCCCGCGCCTGGCGCTCGCCCGCGCGATGGGCGTGCCCTTCGCGCCGTGGATGGTCTCGTGCACGGCGACCTTCACGAGCACGAGCCCCAGCCTTCAGCCCGACGTCGGCGCTGACACGAAGTTCTCGCAAGACCAGTGGGTCGACGCGGCCATCGCGAAGGTCATCAGCCAGAACACCCCGCTCAATCCGTTCTCGACGATGAGCGACTTCTTCCAAAACTGGCAAAACGGCATCCAGGTCAAGCTATTCGCCGACGGCTCGCCGCGCTACGACGTCATCCCGCGCTTCACCCAGCTCGGTAACGCCTTCGACGTGACCAACCCCACGTGGCTGGGCGACTGGGTCCTGACCTACAACCAGCAGCTCACGATGGACTTTCAGACCACCTTCGCGCTGCCCGACACGGCGGTGCCGCTGCTCGTGCAGTGCACCTTCCGGTGCTGGGGCCCCATCGGCGAGCAGTTCTCGCGCATGACCAACGACGAGGCGATGACGCGCCTGCTGCAGGACTACGGCATCGAGTGCAACGAGGACTACTGCAAGTACGGCTGCCGATAAGCGGGGATGGCCGGTGCCCCGTAACAGTTGCGATCCGACCTCCGACGAGGTCCTTCACTGGCTGAAGGTGGCAGCCAGCGAGGAGGCGGCGCGCGCGTTCCGTGCCCTCAACTCGCTGCGCATGCCGCGGCCTCGCAAGGAGGCGGCGTCGACGGGCCTCGACGAGGCGATGCAGGGCCTGGGCTCGAGCGGCTACGGCGACCAGAATTGGCTGGGCGTGCGCTGGCCCGCGGCGCCCCCGAGCTTCCCCGACGAGGTCTCGATCGGCGTCGGCCGCTACCTCGCGGTGCTCGATACGTTCTACGTGCCGCAGGGGTGCCGAAAGCGCCTGCGCGGCGCGCGCCTCTTGCGCTCCATCGGCGCCATCACCAACGCCGGCGCGGTCAGCACGTCGGTGCCCCCCCGCCCGACCGAGCTCGTGGTGTCGAGCCCCGCGTGGCACTTCCCGGACAGCGGCTTTTCGTGGCACCTGCGCGAGATCCCCGACACGGTCCTCAACTCGATCCGCCGAGGTCCCGGGCCATTCGACGTCCAAGGCTTCGCGTTTCGCATGGCCAACAGCGGCGCCGCGCTGCTGTACGAAAACGCCCAGTTTCACGCCTTCGATCTCGACTGGCGCGGCAAGCCCGATTGGTACCAGAGCCTCATCGGCTACCAGCCCCCCAACGGGGGCGGCCGCCCGTGGGGTAACGCGCTCGGGGGCTGGGGCACGTTCTACGACCTGCGCGCCCCCTGGAACTCGTCGCACGCGTGGCAGTCGCTCGACATGATCGTGGAGGGCCCGACGACGGTGGCGCTCTTCGCGTCGCTCTTGCAGACCAACACGAGCACGCGGACAGCGATCACGCTGCCGGCCGCGCTCATCCCCACCGGCATTTCGCCCGAAGAGGCCTTTGCGGTAAACTGGACGAACGCCACCGAGTGGCGTGCGGCGGGCTCGCTGGTGTGGGAGGACGTCTGATGAGCGGTCCTGGAGAATGGTCAGAGATTGAGGCGACCCCCGAGGGGCTCGACGTCGCGGGCCTTGGGGCCCTGCCCGTCGAGCACAAGGGCGCCTACTACGCCAAGAACCCACACACCGGGAAGGTCTTCAAGCACGTCAAGGGCCCGTCGTTTTCGGCGAGCCCCTACGATCCCTTCGCGACGCTGGCCTCTTCGCTCGCGAGCTCGCCCGCCTCGCCGATCTCCGACCTTCGCCAGGCCTTGCTGGGCATGGGCGAGGCGCTCGCGGCCTACGCGAATGGCGTCGCGGCGGCGACGCCTCCCGGAGGCCTGCCGCCCATCCCGCCGGCGCTCCAGCAGGTCATCACGGACGGCCAGGCGGTCGCCACGGCGTACACCAAGGCGCTCGCCTACGCCCAGAGCCTCGCGACGGCCAACGCGACGCTGACCCAGGCGGCGGGCGCGCAGGCGCAGCAGGCGTCGGCCGCCTCAAGCGGCATGAGCAAGTCCACGGTGGGCATCATCGCGGGCGTGGCGGGCAGCGTCGCGGGCTTCGCCGGCGGCATGCTCACCGAAAAGGCGCTCCACCCCGCAGCTAAGTGACGACGACGACGACGACGACGACCCGACCGGCAAGACCCCTCACCCATCCCGAGCCTTCATGACCCAGACGAAGAAGATCACCCCGAGCGACGTGCTCGCGCAGCTCTCTGCGATGCGCACGATCGTCGACACGCTGCCCGATGCGGCCGCGGGTCAGCGCGCCTCGCTCCAGACGGCGATCGACACGACCATTAGCTACGTGCGCCAGGCGCTGCCCAAGCCCGGCACCTACGTGACCGCCGGCGGCGCGGCTGCGATGGCGGGGATCGCCGCCGTCGTCGGGGCGGTGGGCGGGGGCCTCGTGGGCCACAAGCTCGGCAAGTCGGCGGCGCCCCCCAAGGCGCTGCCTGCGGCGAGCGCCCACGAGAGCTCCGCCGAAGAGGACGAGGTCGTGATCGCGGCCATCGCGGCCGAGGCGGTGCGCAAGGCCAGAGCCAAGCGCCAAAAGACGGCACGGGTCGAGTAAAGAGGACGAAGGACGGACATCATGGACAAGCTCCCGATCATCAAGGCGTGGCAGGTGTGGAAGGGCGCGCCCGTCAGTGGGCTCGGGCAGGGCCAGATGCTGGCGGCCGAGGTCACGGGCTTCGGGGCTGTGCACTTCGCCAAGGCGGCGACCGGCGAGACGATCGTCCATGGCAGTTGCGGCATCGGTCGGCCCTACCGGCCTGGCGTGGGCGCCAACGCCCCGGGCACGACCGACACCACCCTCATGAACATGGGCGTGGCCGTTGAGAGCCTCGCCAACCCCTGCGACCTGTCGCAGGCCTCGGCGACGGTCAAGGCCTTCCAGACGGCATGGAACAACACCTCCGACTCCAACATGGGCTCCCCGCAGCTCGCCGTCGACGGCAAGTACGGCCCGCTCACCGCCTCCGCCGTCGGGCAGGCGACCGGAGACAGCGTGGTCGCCGGATGCAGCACCTACACCAACGGCCCGCAGCCGGCCCCGCAGCCGCAGCCCCAGCCCCAGCCCCAGCCGACGCCCCCGGCCCCCACGCCCCCCTCGAGCGGCGGCAAGAGCATGTGGCCGTGGATCCTGGGCGGCGCGGGCGTGCTGGCCGCGGGCGGCGTGGCCTATGCGGTGCTCAAGAAGCCCTCGAGCGGCGAGATGAAGGGCCGGGCGCAACTGCACGCGCGCCGCGCGCAGACCCATCAGCTTCACGCGACCCGCTACCGGCAGCTCGCGCGCGAGGCGTCGGCCTCGGGCCACTGAAGGGCGGGCGGCTCTCCCCTAACCCGTGATACAACGAGGGACACATGCTCGATCATGACAAGCAGGGCGCACGAGAGGCCAACGCGGGCGCGATTGCCAAGGCCAAGGCCAGGGGCAGCGCCTCGCAGGCGGCCGCGGGCAACAGCGTCAATGCGCACAACGGCGCCCCCGTCCCGGTCCTGGCAACGCCCACGATCATCACCCTTGGCGTCATCACCCCGCGGGTCAGCGGTCGCCTCAAGGTGACGGCGACCTACGAGCTCACGAGCGACGGCGGCGTCGTCCACACGACGACGCCGCAGCTCGGCTACAAGCTCACGACCGCGGGGCTCTACACGATCTTCAACTCGATGGGCGCCGACACCATCCCGGCGGCCGCCACGACGGAGATCAGCGGGACCATCCAGGGCGTAGTCAGCGGCCTGGTGCCGGGCCTGGCCTACGACATCGCGCTCATTCTGTCGGCCGATGCCCCGGGCCACCTGACGGTGCCGACGTCGAGCGGCGAGATCGACATCCAAGAGATGGCAGCCTGAAAGGATCGAGTCGATGCTTTTCCACGACATGCAGGGCGCGCGCGACGCGGTAGAGCCGCGCGTCGAGTCGATCAAGGCCCGGGCCTCGGCGGCGATCATCTCCGCGGCGTCGCTGACGATCCACAACGCGGGCGACGCAGGGCAGCCCGAGACGCCCGTGGCGATCACGACGGCGCCCGGCGCCGTGGTGTGCACCTACACGGGTACGCCCAAGCTCACGGGCCGCTACCTCATCAAGTGCAACGCCAAGATCACGACCGACGCGGGCGCGGCGCACACCGAGCAGCTTTCCATCTGGGCCTCGCAAGCGCCGACGGCGCTCGCCCAGGTCGCTTCGGGCGAGGTCGTGAACGTCCCGACGACGGGCGGCGCCGGCGGCGCGATCACCCAGGACGCCATCGCGTTTATCTGGTCGGCGCCGGCAGGCGCGGTGGCTGCGGGCACGCCCGTGACCATCCAACTGCGCTGCACGGCCGACGCCAACGGTCACCTGACCATCGCCGGCGGCGGCGCGCAGATCACCGTCCAAGAGCTCGCAGACTGAAAGGGACACGCCGATGCTTCAGCACAACATGCAGGGTGCCAGGGACGCGTGCGCGGGGGGCCTGGCGCAGGCTCGGGCGCGCGCGAGCATCGGCCCGGCGGTCGCTACCGCCACGGTCTTCATTCAGGCGGGCGGCGCGGGCCAGCCCGCCGTGCCCGTGGCCATCGGCGCGGCCCCCACGACCATCCTGACGGCGACCGTAAGCACGGCGCTGGGGCGGCGCTTCCGGGTCACGGCCACGTGGCGGGTGACGAGCGACGGGACGGCGGGCCTGACGGTCTTCAACCCCAACTCCCTCGCCGCCCCCCAGAACGTCCCCGCCGTCGCGGACACGGAGGTCACGCGCACCGAGGTCTTCATCGTGCAATTCCTCGGCGCGCTACCTGCGACCGAGACCATCAACCTGCAGCTTCAGGCGAGCGTCGCGGGGCATCTGACCGTTGCCGCCCTCGGCGCGTCGATGATCATCGAGCCGATTCCCGGATTCTGACGGGAGCCGCGAGGGATTTCGGCCGCACGGACACATAGGACGTGCATCGGACCTCGCGCTAGAATTGCGCGATGCCGGACGATCGCCGGGAAAAGGACAAGGACGACGGCCTGTCGCCCGAGGAGCAAGGCCTCTTCCGGCGCTTCCTGCGCAACTGGGCCGAGGACCAGGACGAAGGGATCACCCTGCGGGTCGTGCACAACCGCGTGCACGGCTTGCAGCTTCGGTACGACGACGAGATGCGCAAGCACCACGGGCGCATCTCGGCGCTCGAGGCCAACCGCCGGCGCGACGCCGAGGACCGGCGCAACGGCATGACCCCCGCGCACGGCGTCCAGGTCCCCCCGGGCCTGTCGATCAACGTGGGATCGGCCTCCGGCGCCGTCGGCACCGGCGCGAGCTCGGCGCGCGGCTCGCTCGGCCCCAAGGCTTCGGCGATCCTGACGCCGGGGGTGATTCGCATCCTGCTGGTCGCGATCGCGGCGCTGCTCGGCGCGGTGGCCCACGCGGTCACGGCGGGCGTCATCCCGCACTGAGCTCGGGCCAGGCTATCCTTGGGCGCCATGAGGATCAACGCGACCGCCTCGCACGCGATCTCGGCTGTGTTCTTCGCGGCTGGCGTGGTGCTGCACTACCTGCAGCTCGACCCCGAGCTGCGCACCGAGGCGCACGTCACCGCCGCCGGCTTCATCGGGGCGTCCTTCGTCCTGGCCTTCCTGAGTAAGGAGTTTCTGACGTGGACCAGCCCCGTGCCGGAATCGCCGCCGAGCGAGCGGCCGACGCTGCCCTGACTACTTGGGCTGGTGCTGGGACAGGAAGATCGCGGCCTCGCCGGCCGGCAGGCGCACGGTCACGTGCTTGAGGCCAGGCAGGGGCGCGGCCCCCGCGTCGACGGGCAGCGCCAGCGTCGAGACGGCCCCCTCGGTCGCCTGCGCGAGCGAGCACACGATGTCGACCCACGGCTGCCCCGCAGGCTGGGCCTCGAGCGGCACGCACACCGCGTTGGTCAGATCGATCGCGATGGTGTCGGCCTGCTGCGCGGTAGGAAGGCTGGAGCAAGCGATGGCGATCAGGGCGGCCCAGGGGCACATGGAGGCGAGGGCGAGAAACGTGCTGGTACGCATGGGGATAGGGTAGCGCTTCCCGCGCCGCTGCACATGAGGACGGCGCAAACGTGGGCCGCCTTGGCTCGACGCGTGCAGGCTAGTGCCCGCATGGTCGAGATCCTCATCGTGCTGCTCGTGGTCTGCGTGGCCCTGTATCTGGTCAACGGCTACCTGCCGCTACCTCAGCCTGCCAAGGTCATCATCAACGCGGTGGTCGTCATTCTGACCATCGTGTGGCTACTCGACGGCCTTGGCTTTCTCGCGCACTGGCACTCTCGGTGGAGGTAGGAGCCTCGGTGGAAGGGCCATATCGTCGGGATTCGGGAATCCGCGCCGAGGTGTGTAGTCGGTCATCGGGTCTCCTTGGTAGCCTCACGCGTGATCTTGCCGCACACCGGACAGCGCAGGCTCATTCGGCCCGGCCCGGCGGGCAGCGCGGCGGCAAGCGGCGCGGCGCAGTGCGGACAGGGCTCGATGCGGGTGTCGCGCGACGCCAGCGCCGTCAGCTCGTGCTCCGCCTGCGCGTCGGCGGCCTCGTAGGCGGCCATCTGCCGCGCGAGGATCTCGCATATCTCGCGGCGCGCCGGCTGCTCGCGCGCGACGGCATCCCACGTGCGCGCGGCCTTGCCGTGCTTGTAGCGTGCATTCCGCGAGTCATGGGCCCTGTCCCATGCTTCGCTCATGGCCGCTTTCGACTCCAGAACAGCCGCAGTCTGTCCGCGCGCCCGGCGCGCCCGTACTCGACAAAGCGCGGGGCCTCGGGCGGGTGCTCCGCGTCCCGCACGCCGCGGGTTCCCAGCATCGGCGGCTCACTGTTCACGTACCGACGTAGGCTCTCCCATGACAACGGCAGCGCGGTCATGGCGACTCCAGCCGTTCAAGCAGATCACGCGCTCGACAGAACGAGCATCGGTCGTTCAGCAGGCACTTCATCGGCCAGCGGCGGCCCGCAGGACTATTGACGCACCCCACCTCCGCCGTGGCGCGCACGCGCTCAAGCAGTAGGCCCTGCCCCGCTCTGGCTTCGGCCTCGACCGTATCGAGCAGCGCAGTCAGCGCACGCACCTTCTCCTGCCGGTAGTCCACGTTGACCAACCGGCCTATCTCCTGGTCAATCCACCGCGCCGCACGCTCACTGTTTGTCATCGACTCCTCTGGCCTCTCAGTAGGGGGCATTCCTGGTCAGCTAGCGACCGGACTTCTCATCCTTGATGACGCTCGCGAGGAGCACGTCGAGCAACCTCGCGAACAGTCGAGAGACCTCCGCAAGGTTTGCATCGCGGTGCGCAAACTCCGACGTTGTGTAGGGTCCGAGGCGACGGCGGACGTCGCGCAGCTCGCCGCACACGTACTCGAAGGTCAGTCGCTCGTCTTCGGGAATGGGCATGGGTTCAACCTCCGGTGGCATTCTTGGGCGATCATGGGGCGTCCTGAATGACGTTCGCGCACTCGTCGCAGAGCGCCGGCGTGTCATCACACGCTCCGGCGCACCACCCGAACGTCCGCTCGCACCGAGGACAGACGTAAGTCCCGCCGCAGAGGTTACGGCGCCGCTCGCCAAACCGGATGGCGGAACAGTCAGGAGCGTGGATAGCCTCGGGTTCGCTCATGGCTTGCCTTGGACGCTGCAGTTGGGCGGAGTGAATCGGCAGTCATCGCCTTCGATGCGCAGCGGGATGTCGAGCTTCTCGCTCTTGGCATTCCACGTCGTAGTGATGGCGACGCCGAGGTCAATGCAAAGCTGGGCCGCCAGCAGATCGAGGTAGATGACGACATCGGCAAGCTCGCTCGATAGCCGCTCGTGCGCTTGATCCATGGTCAGGTCGCCACGCTCGACCTTCTTGCGGAGGTTGGCGTACTCGCCGAGCTCGCCGACCACGGCCTGCAGCCACTGCGCCGGACTCCAGTCCGATCCATCGGCCTTCGTGTGATTGACGCGGCCTTGGCCGTCCTTGAACATCGGCAGTCGCTGCATGTTCGCGCGTCGCAGCCCCTCAAAGGTAAGCGCCGCCCTCGTGCGCGCCACCATGCTTTCGAAGACTTCGGCGCCAGACAGCACTTCGGTCACGCCGGGAGCGGCACGGCGGCGCGAGCGCCATATGTCAATGAGTTCCCGAATCGCGCCCGAGTCGAACGGATCGAAGCGCAGTTGTTTCACCGAGCGGACGTCTTCGCCGACCGCCCGGTCGATGATCTCCAGAATACGAGCCTCGGGCCCGAAACTCGGGTAAGGCAAATCGCCAGCCTCCGCCGCGGCACGCTCCCAACGACGCCTCTTGATGGCGTTGATGGCGTCGCGACGACTCGGGAAACGACCAATCGCGCCAACGTCCGGCATCGTGGCACTCCAAGGCCGATCGCCGTCGCTCACCTCCCGGACCACGCCGATGGACTCCTCACCATCGTACACCTCAAAAGAAATAACGAGCCTCATCACGGCCTCTCGATGGTCAGGGTGCCGGCATCGGTCTTGGTGCACGTGGCGCCGCCGGCGGCGCACGCGCAGGTGTAGGTCTCGACGCACGCGCATGCGGTCGGGACCATGACGCACTCGCCTTGCATGCTCGGATCGACCGAGCAGGCCTCGTCGTTCGAGAGCAGGCATGCGACCGTCCCGCTGCCCTGCCCGCACGTGTACTGGAGCCACGGCAGCGGCGTGCACCCCGCCTCGGGCGGCGCGCCGCTGTCGGCCGGCGGCGCGATGCTGTCCGTCCCGGGGGCGCTGTCCTCGAGCGGTCGGGAATCGCCGCCGGAGGCGTCGACGGGGCCCGCGTCCCCGTCGCCCCGGGCCTGGGCGTCGCCCCCCTCGGGCCCCGCGTCGACGCGGCCATCCGCTCGGGGACTGTCCGGGGCGCTGTCCTCGGCCGTGGCCGCGTCGTCGCCTCCCTCGTCGCCCGCATCGAGCTCGGCGCCGTCCGGCGCGAGCAGCGCCAGCGTCCCGAACCGCTGGCCGAGCAGGTTATCCTCGCCGCACCCGACGAGCAGCAGCATCACCACGGCAGTCCCTAGCCGGACCATCGGGGTCTACGCCCCCGCCTTGGCGGCCGCTCGAGTCGGGCGCTTGCTACGCACCGTCGGCAGCCGCTCCCGCAGCGCCCGCATCCCCATCATCACAATGTCGCTTTGCGTGACGTTGGCCGTGGTCGGTCCGAGCTCCACCGGGATGGCGTCGCTGCCCGCGCGGCGAAGAAGATCCTGCATGGAGCGGATCTCGGCGGCCGCCGCATCCTTGAGCGCCACGATCGTGTACCCAGTCGTTCGTTTGGCTGCCATGGGCTAGAACGTATAGCATCATGCTTGACGATGCAAGGTCGCGCGGCTAGATTCACGGCCATGACATCGACCGAGCCCGCCGCCGCCCTGGTTCCTGCCGCCACGCCCACGCCCACACCCACGAAGCCGTCCGCGCGGATGCCCGCGGGGCATCTGCGCCTGCGCCTGCGCCCCGGCAATGTCGCGATCAAGCGATCGGAGACGCCCGAGTGGACGGCCAGCGGCGTACTGGTGATCCCCGACAAGTACCGAGACCAGCCCATGGAGGGCGTCGTGGTGGCGGTCGGCCTCGGCCGTGAGTACGAGCCGCAGTTCTGCATGGGGTTGCAGGGTGAGAGCTTCGAAGCGTGCGGACAGCGCGCTACCCACCGGCTCGTGGGTCTCAATGACTGCGACGAGTTGCACCTCCTACTGACAGCCGACGAAGAAGGAGAGCAGCCGCTGCGCTGCGGCTGGCGGCAGGGCCACATCGGCCCGCATACCGATGCCCGCGACGTCGACCCCCACACCCGCGACGTCTACGAGCCCATGCTCCGCGTGTGCAGCGCCTGCCTCATGGCCCACAACCTCGACAGCTTGCGGCCGCCGATGGTCGCGCGGCCCCTGCTCACCAACCGACCCGTGGAGGTGGCGGTGGGCGACCGCGTGGTCTTCTCGAAGTGGGCCGGCAGCCACCCGACGATGCTCCTGGGCGAAGAACTCATCATCACCGATGACGTGCTGGGGATCGTCGCACCCGGCACCCCGCTCGTGATCCGCCGCGAGGCCGTGTGAACCGCGCGGTCCTGGTCGTCGTGGCCTGTCTCGCCTTGCTCGCGGCGCTCGCGCTGCTCGAGGAGTGGCTGTGGCCGACCGACTGACGGCCAAGGAGCGGCAGGACATGCTGCTCATGGACCTTGAGCTCGCGTGGGAGCGGGTCGCCGAGGTCCCCGGTCCTGGGCTCGGCGATCCGAGACCAAGAGAAGTGGACATAGCCTCGTGGCTGCGCCTGCGCGGGCAGGCGTTCTCGGCACGCATCGAAGCCTTTCGGAAAGGAATGGGTCTCTAGCAATGGAATTCACGCACCACGGCCGCGTCCCCACCCCGCGGCTTCAGGCTCTCGTCGAGCGCAACATGCGTCCCATCATGGAGTGCTGGGATAGCCTCCGGCGGCAGCGTCCGGGCGAAGATCTGGATCTGCTCATGCTCGTGCGCTGCCATGGCGAGCGGCTCCGCATGCAGTTGCACGACCGGGTGATCTTCCTCAACCTCATGACCGAGCTCGCGGCGCAAGGCGCGACCGTGCCCGACTACAAAGAAGACATCGCCCGGCCGGCGTTCGAGGAAGCGAAGGACTCGCCGATCCGCCCCGCCAGTTGCCGGGACGCCCTCTGGCTGTACCTGCACGACGATCGCACCGACGAGACGCTCTTTCTGGCCCTCGTGTGGCCGCGGATGATGCAGAAAGGCGGAAGTAGCTAGATGGATCCCAAGACAGTGGCGATCGGAAAGCAATTTCTCATGCGCGTCGCGGCGGCAGCCGCCAAGGGCGCGAGCGAAGAGGCGCAGCGCACGGCGACGGGCGCGGCTATTCCGCTGCTCGCGCGCGCCGAGGCCATCGGCCAAGGCCTGCTCTCGACCGTGCGCGCCGCGCGCGAGGCGCTTGAGCGCCGAGGAGGAGGCTGACATCGATGAAACCGAGCAAGCAAGATAAGGCTCGAAAGCGCTACTGGCGTTGGTATCGCCAGCAGAACAAGAACTTCAAGGGTCGCCACGACTATTGGGATCGTGTGCTGAAGTCCCCACCGGGCATGCGGCCACTGGCCGTGGCTTTCTTCGTCGAGCGCGGCATCCCGATCGGGATCACCACGGCGGAAGGCTGAAGTCCATGACCGACCGGCTAACACGACTGCGCGCGCTCGAGACGGTGCTGCGCACCCAGGTCCGCGCGGGCATCACGATGCTCGACAAGGGATGGCGCCGCGAGACGCTCCGCTTGTTCGAATTGCTCGACCTCGAGCGGCGGGCCTTCCAAGGTGACCTCGCGGCCGCGCGTCGGGGGTATCCCGAGGTCCCGCCGATGGTCCACGTCGCCCACAACCTCGCCGAGATGAGCGGCGGCCGAGTCGAGACCATGGGCTACGACGTGTACTCGTGGAGTCCATGCAAGGCGGGAGAGGGCGTCCCGTCGAGCCAGGTCCACGTGCACTTTGCCATCCGACCGGGCATGACGATCGTGCTGCGCCTCAAGTCGGCGCGGGCGCTCGACGAGATCGTGGCGGTCCTCCTTCAGCACCGAGCCGACGTCTGGGGCAAAGGAGCGCAGGGATGACAATCCTGGTCAGCCGCGCCGGCGGCGTAATGTTGCTCGATGACGAGATGTTTCCCGTGCTCTGGCAAGGAAGCAGGCAGTACAAGGAAGATCTCGAGCGCCTCGGGTGCCCACGCTTCGTACCGTGGGAGTTCATGGTCCCGCTGACGGCGGCGGCCCAGAGGCTCCACGACCAGACCCTTGAGCGCTTGGCCGAGCGCGGCGGCCTGTCGCCCGAGGAGATCCTCGCCCTGGAGTTGCCTGCCACCGCGCCCACGGCGGACAAGCTGGCAGCGTGGCGCGCTCCGCCATCCGAGACCGTGCCGAAACTGCTCGCGCGGCTGCATGCGTTCCAGCACGGCGCTGTCGCGATCGACGGTCCAGCGCAGGTGCGTCTATTGCCATCGGTCGACCAAAAAAAACCGGATACCCAATGACCAGCGCGGACATTCCGATGATCGTCATGACGGTGCTGGTGGTCGTCTCTGCGGCGGCCGCGATCTCGAGTCTGGTCGGCCCCGCCGCGAAGGATCCTCCTATCGGCGGGATCCAAATTCAAAACCTGGCCTACGTCGGCAGCGGCGTGTGGCGTAGCGCGCAGCCCACGACGGCGCAGGCCTGGCAGGCGCTCTACGCCAGGGGCATCCGCCACGTGCTCAAGCTCAACTTCGACACGGAGGGCGACGACGCCCTGGCGCTCGCCGCCGGTATGACCGTGGAGCGGCTACCCCTGCAGCCCGAGGGCGACCGCGACATCGCCGCCGAGATCGTGGGCACCTTCGTCGAGCCCGACCAAGGCAAGCTCGATGCCGCGGTGGCGATGCTCGGCACGTCCTCCCCGGGCGACGAGTGGCTCGTGCACTGCACCCACGGGCAGGACCGCACGGGCCTCGTGGTGGCGATGTACCGCGTGCGCCGCGATGGCTGGACGCGCGAGGCGGCGCTGGACGAGGCGCGGCGCTATGGCTTCCACGTCGAGCTCGAGGGCCTGATGGCCGCGTGGCTTCGGTTCAGGGGATGAAAGGAATGACCATGGACATCGGAGATGCAGTCGCGGCACTCAAGCACGGCAAGCGGGTAGCCCGCGCAGGCTGGAACGGCCGCGGCATGTGGATCAGGATCGTCGCGGCTCTCGACGAGGACCCTCTAGGGTGTCCCTACCCGAGGCGCGCCTATATTCAGATGAAAGACGCGCACGGGTTCACTGTGCCATGGAGCGCATCGCAGGCCGATCTGCTCGCGGAGGACTGGGAGATCGTACCGTGACCCCGCTCGTGCGCTTTGCCCGAGGGCAGCCAACGACCTCCGCCGAACGACTGGCGCTCGCGCAACGAGGCATGATCGCCCCCTACGTGCCCGTCCATGGCGAAAGCCTCGGCGGTCCCTTCGTCCTGACCGAGCTGGGCCAACGCGCCTACCTCGAGAGCGACCCCCCACCATCCAAGAAGAGGAACCCATGATCGTTCGTCCCGCCACGTTCCCGTCGATGTATGTCGACGCCGATCGCGTCTTCTCCGACGCCGATCTCAGCACCCTTTGGGCCTATGGCATCCGTGGCATCATCGGGTACCTGGGCCTCGTCACCAAGGCCGACGTCGCGCGCTACCTCGACAATGGCTTTGAGTTCTTGCCCGTGACCTTCGCGCGCAAGCCCGATAGCTGGACCCCGAGCGCCGCGCTGGGCGCCGCCGACGGCGCGCAGGATCTCGCGCTGCTCGCCGAGCTCGCGCTGCCCGTCGGCCACCACCTGGCCCACGACCTCGAAGGATGCAAGGGCCCCGCTCCGCTGACGGCCGCATGGCTCGACGCGCGCAGCCGGGCCATCGTCGTCGCCTGCGCCGCGCATCCCATGCTCTACGTGGGCGCGGAGGACGGCGGCCTGTCCGGCGCTGAGCTCTATGCGCGGCCGTACTACGACCTCTACTGGAAAAGCTTCTCGTCGGTCCCCGAGCCCACGTGCGGCTGGGGCATGATTCAGCTCTACAAAAGCATCCCTCTCGCCGGCGGCGAGGTCGACGTCGACGTGCCGTGCTTCGACTACCGCGATCGGCTGCCTCTCATCGTCGCCCAGCATTGAACCCCATCGAAAAGGATCCGACCCCCATGAGCACCGAAACCGATCTCGCCACCGCGATGCGCGCGTGCAAACACACGAGCGCCATCGTCTTCGCGGCGGCCGCGAGCACCACGCCATCGATCCCGCCCGCGACCGCGCGCCATTGCCCCCAGTGCGGCGCGATCCACCAAAAGGGCGCATGGACCCTGCCGACGCTGCTGACGGCGGGCCGCGCCGATCTCGCGCCCCTGCATGCGGCGGTCGATCGCATCGCCACGGGCAAGGATCCGACCGCGGTGCGCCGCCTGCAACTCTTGATGGCCGTGCTCGAGAAAGCCGATAGCCCCGACGCCCTGCGCAATCTCGCCGCCGACTTCCAAGCACTCGCCGCGCAGCTGCCCTAGGACTCGGCGACGATCGCGCGCACGCGCCCCCCTGACAGCGGCTTGCCGGTCCGGCCGGTGAGCCGCTGCTCGGCGAGGCGCCTCGAGATCTCGGTGGGCCCGAAGCCCTGGCGGTAGAGATCGAGCACGCGAGCTCGCACGGCCTGCTCGTACGCGTCGACCACGAGCTGCCCCTTCACCCTTCGCATCCCGAAGGGTGGCTTGGGAGGCGGCGGAGGCGGCGGCGGACGATGGCGGCACGTGGCGCGCACGCTAGCCCCGACCCCGCGAAGGATAACGTGCAGGGCGGTCTCGATCGGCCCTGAGCACTCCAGGATCACGGCGGGCAGCGAGACCAGCACGAGCCCCGCGCTCTCCGCGAGGATGGCGTCGACGGTGGCGAGGATGCCAGGGCGGCCGAGCACCGTCCCGCGGCCGGGGCCGTCCTCGAGCACGGCGGCGATCCGCACGCGCCCGCGCGCCCAAGCCTCGATGCTGGCGCGTTGCTCGGCGCGCTCCGCCTCGGTGCCGCGCAGGTACGCGACCGCGATCCGCGGGTCGCCGCACGGCGCCTTTGCGGGCGCGCCGGTCCTGTATTTCCGCATGCGCCCAGCCTAACACGCTGGTTCGCCGCTCCAAACCGTGGTAACCGGCGCGCCGCGTGGGAGCGCGAGGAGAGCGCCATTCACGCGCCTGCGCAGGCGTGTCTAGCGAGCCTGCAAGGGTGTCTTACCCGTGTCCACCCGTGCGGTACGGGTCGGAATGCGGCTCGCACGCGCGCCAGAACCCCCTACACGAGAAACGGGAAAGGTGGGCATACGGTGTGCCAATTCACCTATTTTCACCCGGCTCTTGACGAATGGGACATGATGACGCAAATTGAATCTACCAAGTCGGAGCAACCCCGCTCCCTCCCTCTTTGACCGGCTAGGTCCCACATGGTCTCAACGTCTCCCAAGCGTATCGCGCTTTTGGACGTCAATGCGTATCCAAACCGCGCGCTAGCGGTGTGGATCGATGACTCGCCCGAAAGCGAAGCAGATTGCATGCAGGCGCTCAAGTTGCGAGGTCACGTCTCGGGTGAAGTCTGCAGGCGCCTGCACGCCGATAGCCCGGCTATAGCCTTTGCCCCTTTCGAGTCGTGGCAGGCCGTCATCGAGCATGTGCAGGCCGATCGGCCTGTCTACTATCACGCGCCGTTCGACTTTCGTCCGGCGCGGGTCGGGGCGCGCCTGAATAGTCCAAAGGCATCGCGCCGCACCATTCGGATTGACCCCATGTCGCGCGATGCCGATCCGTTTACGGCAGACGCGGCCCACCTCGATCGGTTCTGCCGTAAGTAAAGCCGCTTCGCTCGTGCGTGTCTTGCCCCTCTCATGCAGGAGCAAGGCGCGTGCGCCCGAAACGCGCACGGGAAAAGGCTAGTTTTCCCCATGTCACCCAAAGAAAAAAGAGAGCTACTCGCGCTCATGCGCGAGGTTGCTTGGTGCGCAGACCGCGCAGCCGACCACGTGGGAAGGGATCGCGACCTTGCCAGCTTGCGGCAGGTCATAGCAAGCCAGGAGCGCGAGCATCGCGCACTGGGGCGCCGCATGGTCGGCAACATCGGAGCGCGCATGACAATCGCGCAATCGGTCGATCTCTTCGTGTGCCGCACCCTTGCGGAAGGCATCTTGACGCACGCGAGCGGTAGCGCGCCGATCTCGGATCTGGTCGGCTTGCGAGAGGACTACGTGCGCGGGGCGATCCTTGCTGCCGATCCGCGCTTTCGCACTGACTTTCTGGCGCGCGTGTCCAAGCGCTACCCGGGTCGCGTGACTGAGATCCTGCAAGCGGTCGCTGGCGCGGACTATGCCGACCTCGTGAAGGCATCGTCATGAACTACCCGAGCGATAGCTACGTGTTTCTGGTGTGGCGCGCGCTGCGCGCCTCGCACGGTCTCACGCTTAGCCCGAACGAAGATCGGTACCTAGCCTGCGCGGAGCGCTCCGAGATTGCCCCGCACGTTGCCGCTGAGGTCATTGCCATCGCGATGCGAAACCGTGCGAGCACGCGGCAGGTCGCATCATGAACGCCCCCCTTGACCTGCCGCGCCGCCTCTTTCGGTCAAGCGGCCCAGTGACTCTCACCCAAGCATGGGACGCGCCTAGCATTCAGACGCACGACTACTGCCGAGAGGCATGCGGCCCCACGTGGGCGGGTTTCGATTCCGCTCCAAACGCGGGGGCCCAGTGCGCCGCGCGCCCTCACTACGTCGCAATCGAGACGGAAGCCCAGCGCGTGGGCTGGCCAGTGGCCTACAAGCGAGACCTTTACGTCCATGATCGCAATGCGCTCGCGCGCTTGCCGCGCCGCGTGCCGTTCGTTTTCGTGCTGCGCGACAACGGGACGCACCTTTTCCCGGTAGGCGAGCGCGATGGGGTAGGGCACGACGCGGCACACTTCGCAGTCTCATGTCCCGATTGCTTCGGGCGCGAGCGATGCCGAGTCTACACGTGGGACGGGGCGCGCTTGCGGCAGCACGCGACCCCAGAGGATGCGGCAGACGCGGCGCGTGATCTCGATCGGGTGTACCGCGCCAATCGGGGGCGCCCGTGAGCCGCTCGCGAGCGGCGTACCGCGCAGCCGACACCCGGCGCGAGCGGGAAGAGGCGGTTACGGTCAATCTGCCCCCCGACCTCTTGCCCCTATGGGACAAGGTCAAGGCGTCGTTCAGTGGCGCTCCCGATGCGCGGCGCGAGGCTTTCCTGCAGTACGCGCACGAGCATGGCAAAGAGGCGATCGAAGCACTGGACGCCGCGAGCGCGATTCGGGTTGCAGCGATCGTCAAGACGCAACCCGCGCCGCAACCCGAGACGGGCCCTAGCGTCTACGCGATCGGCACGCGCAAGGGGGGATGGCAGATCAGAACGGACGCGCCCCGCTACTACGCGGAAGACGGCACGACCTACGCGTACTGGCGCGGGGCAGGGGCCTTTCCGATCAAGCGCGGGGCGCTTGCAGACGCGGACGGAGCGCGCGTGCGCACCCTGCCAAGCGAGGTCGCGAGCGAGGTTGTGCGGCTGGAGGTCGCGATCCGCGAGCTAGAGACGGCGCGGCGCGCGCTACTCGAGAGAGAATGCGAGCTCGCGCCCCTCGTGCGCGTGGGAGACGTGCCGTTCTGAAAGGTTCGCGGGCGCGCGGTCTGGGCCGTCGAGAGGCGACCCGGGACGCGGCAATCGAGCTGCACGGAGGGATGAGACCATGACGGCAGACCAGATCGTTCGGGCGGCGGTGGATGCGGCGGGGCAGGCAGGCGGGCGCGTCGAGGTCGAGGCCATCGCGGCCAAGGGGCCGGGCACCATGACATTTTCGGTCGAGGACATGGCCGTCCTCGTCGATGCGTACGGCTCGCCCGGCGACGCGCTGTACGCGATTCAGTTGGAGGCCCAGCGCCGCGTGAGCGCGATGGCTGCGGACGAGGCGCAGTCGTGAGCCTCTACCTGCAGGCTCGAATCCGAGACAGCGCGCAGAACTGGAACACCGCGCCGTCCTGGCTCGCCCGCTCGCGCGAGAGCGGTTTCCGAACAGCGGCTCGAAAACTGGGTCTGCGCGGCCGAATCCTGACCGTCGTGCGCGTGGGTTCCTCGCAGTGGGAAGTCAACGTCGATGGCAAGGTGATGATGGTTGTGGAGTCGCGCGTGCGCCCGGTCTGCATAGCCCGCGATGCCGATGACGTAGTCCCGGGCCGCACCTGCGGGCGCCCGCTGCCCTGCCGAGAGCACGGCGGGAGCGCCCCATGAGCAAGTCGAGCGTGATTCGCGTGGACTGGCAGGCGTGGGCCGTCAGTAGCGCCAAGTCTCGCGAGAGTTGCGGGCGGCGCGGGTTTATGCCCGACGACGACGAGATAGACCATGCGCCGCCGCGGCCGCCCCTGCCGGGGATGGAAGCGTGGATGCGTGACCCGAAAAACCGAAAGGCCGAGGAGTGATTCCGATGATCCGCAACGACAATTCCTATGCGTTCACGAGCATGGCGCGCGCCTTGGTGGCGCTCCAGACCGCGATCCGCCATTGCGAGCGGGCCCGCGCCCGCCGGCGGAGGCCCGCGTGATCTCGGGCAACCCTCAGCTCATGGCCGACTGGCTGTGCAACAAGGCCGCAGCGCGCGAGACCATTCGCGCGGCGCTCGCGCAGGAGGGCGGCCACGTCGGCAGGGCCGCTAAGCTCCTGCGGGTGAGCCGCCGAACGCTGCACCGATACCTTGAGCAAGCGCCCGATCTCGCAATCCGCCGGAAGGCGGGCAACCCTCAGCTCACGGTCGATTGGCTGTGCAATAAGCCCGCGGCGCGCGTGGCGATCCGCGCGGCGCTCGCCCAGGAGGGCGGTCACGTAGGCAAGGCAGCGAAGGTCCTGCGCGTGAGCCGGCGCACCCTGCACCGCTACCTCGAGCAGGAGCCCGAGCTCGCGATGCGTCCGGGGGAGCCGTGATGCAGCGCCGTCGACGACGCGACCGCAAGCGCCACCAGCGAGAGCGACAGGCCATCGTGGCCTTTCTGAACCCAACGATCGGGTATATCGAGGTCAACGGTCCCTGCTATCGACTTTGGGCGCCGCTCGATGTGCCTTCCGGGCTCGAGATCGCTCCGTCGTTCTTCGCGGAGATCCCCGATCTCGTGGGCGACGGCGTTACGGACGACGGTCCCGCCATCCAGCGAGCCCTCAACAGGCTGGCGCTTCGCGAGGTGCGGTGGCCCCACCTCGGTGAGGTGACGTCCGTGTCGCTCGGGAGCACGAGCGCACGATTCACACTGTTCACCAAGGAAAAGGGACAGCACTGGTGCCATATCTGCGGCGACACGGGCGCCGTGGCCTGCGAGCACTGGCCCCCCGGCCTCTCTGAGGCAACGGACCCGCCGTGAGCCTCAAGATCATGTGGAAGTGCGCGAAGGTGCCCCCCTCGCGCGTGACGCGCTACCGCGTGCGCTGCACCCTCTGCGGCCTCTGCTACGTGACCACGGCGTGGCGCCACGACATCGAGCGCCGCAGCGGCTGCGCGTCGTGCGCCCTTCGGCGCCGGCGCCGAGCGGGGTAGACTCGGGGCCATGGCGACCTCTTGCCCCGACAACCCCCCTCCCCCCGGCGGCACGCGCGTGTGGCGCAAGGCCGTGCCCCCTGCGCTCACGCAATGGGCGATGGATCTGCGAGACCACGTGTCGAGCTTCCCCTACGGGCAGGTCTGGACGACGTCGTACAACGGCGAGGTCGCCACGGCACGCAAGGACCACCACACCTGGACGTACCGCAAGGCGGCCGACGGCTCGGTCACGCTCGTGACCGGGATCTGCATCCCCGGCATCACCCTCTACGAACCCCTCCCCTCGGGCGTCACGGCGCCCGATCCCTCCGACCTCATTACGCCCGATCCCTCGTACGCCCTGTACGGCGTCGACGCGCCGCCGCCGAGCTCCACGAACTGGGGGCTCGTGCTGGGCTCGGCCGCGGCGCTCGCGGGCGTCATCGGCCTCTTTCTCTTGGCCCGGCACTACGGCGGGCAGGCCGCGCGCGACAACCCACTGCGCTCCGACCGCTTCGTGCTCTGGTGGGTCTCGCCCGAGACCCGCCGCTGGGAGGTCTACCGCTTCGACCTGACCCGCGCGGGCGCCGAGCGCCTCGAGCGGCGCGTGCGCACGGTCCTACTGCCCCGCTGGGGGGTCGAGTCGAAAGTCAAGATCCTTCCCGAGGGCACCGATCCCTAGGGTTGACGCGCCCGAGGGGCGCAAGGCAGGCTCCGCCCCCATGGAAACACTCACCACCCTCATTTTCGTCGCGCTCACGGCGTGGACTGTGCCCCAGGCCAAGGCTGCCAAGGATCTCGACCACCAAGTGGTGGATCTGCAGCCGTGGGCCGAGGCCATGTCGGACGTCTGCCAGAACCCTCGCGAGTGCCTCACGCTCGCGGCGACGGCCTACGAAGAGACAGGCATGGTGCGCTGGGCGGTCGACCAGAAGTGCAACGACGGCGCGTGGCGGCGATCTCACGGGATGGACAAGACCTGCGACGGCGGCAAGGCGATCGGGGCGTGGCAGATCTGGGACGACAAGGGCGCTCCGAGCCTGCTCGGCGCCAGCCCCGAGATCCAGGCCTCGGTCGCCCTCGAGAAGATGCGCCGTCGGCCGCAGCAGTGGACGACCTGGGCGAAGGCCTCGGCGCGCGCCGAGGCTTGGCTGCGCGCTCACCCCCAGTGAGGCTGTGCTAGCCTGATCTTCGGGTCGAGGCTCCTCGCTGCTGCGCACCCACGAAGCCCGAGCGGTTGCACCCGCCTCGGGCTTCACCTTTTTTGTCAGAGCCGGATGCCGCGGCGGTGCGCACGCGAATACGGGTGCGACTTGCGGGCGCGCTGCGCGGCCGTCAGCACGCCTGTGACGCACACGCAGCGGCCGTCGATGGTCGCCTGCCCGAGCTTGGGGCGGGGGCTCACCTCGGCGCGCTTGTCGCCGCCGATCTGGCTGGTCTCGGTGGGCGTGACGGCGACGATGCCGTAGCCCTGGGAGACGTCGCGCTGGTCCTTCATCACGCCCAGGTGATCCCACGGGCCGGGTGCGCCCGGCACGAAGAAGCTCGGCAAGACGAAGTTACTCAGGGCCACGCCGTTCGACGCGCTGTAGCCGGTGTTCTGGACGAAGTCGCACATCTCCTCGGCGTCCATCTGGCCCGAGCTGTCCGCGCGGTCCTTCCAGCCGTTGGCGCCCGCGTCGCCGAGGGTCTCGAGCACCTCGTGGTCGATGCCCGAGCTCAGCGACTCGCTGCCCGAGGTGAGCGACGTGAAGAGATCCACACCGACCTCGATGTCCGGCACGCCGTTGACAACTTGGTGGTACGCGAGCGCCGTGGGCGCCTCGGGGATGGTGTCGCGCAGGTTGATGGCGATCTCGTTGGTCGCGCGGTCGGTGGGGCCGCTGCCGACGCGGAAGGCGCAGGGGGCGGCGCCGTGGGCCGGCGCGAAGTCGTTGGCGATCTGTTCCTCGAGCGCGGCCGCGATCGGGTCGAGCACGGGGCCCGGCTTCATGGCGGCGGCCGTGGCGTCGGTCGTGAGATCGATGATCACGAACGAAAACGCCGCGGGGGCGGAAGAGGCGGAAGGAGCGGGGGGCGTGGTGTCGGGGGTCGTCATGCGCCCAACTTTAGCATCCGTGGTACCGTGTGGCAGAGGTCGAGCGCGCGCATGAACTGGAGAGCCGGCGGATTCGCCCTGGCGGGCGCGGTCGTGG
>Ga0210402_10000765_pt1 | contig 34830 bp, 32 predicted proteins | sample IncBWC7MmetaG_FD_161055 | JGI IMG/M metagenome (GOLD analysis project Ga0210402, IMG submission 161055) | Forest soil microbial communities from Barre Woods Harvard Forest LTER site, Petersham, Massachusetts, United States - Inc-BW-C-7-M | ecosystem: Environmental > Terrestrial > Soil >...
ATTATTATTTAACACTCACCGATCCCGGAAAGATCGACGAAGTACTTACCAAGGCCTTTCACGAAGGGGCGATTGTCGTGATAGATGAACTTAATACTGCCCCCGTTGAGAAAATACTGAATGCGCTGATGAGCGGCGTTGATTTAGAAGGCAGAGCGGCAGAGCGAGCCGGGTTTTTGGTCATAGGCACCCAAAATCCCATTTTTTTTCCCAATCGGCAACCGCAATCACCGGCTTTCACCAATCGATTTTATAAAATTGATGTCAAAGAATACTCCCCGGCAGAATTATGCGCTATCCTTATCCACAAAAAGATAGACCCTGACCCAGCTGCCGCAGCAGTACAAGCTTATGAAAAACACAACAATGAGACTTCCCTCTCTGCTTTAAAACAGACGCCTCGAGATTTGTTTGCTAGAGTTCTTTCCACACCATTTCTAATGTAAGAGAATTGATCTTGCAACCTTTTAACGAACTCTAAGAAGAGAAATGCCTGACGCTTGTGTCCACTAAAGGGTAGCAAGATCACGGTTAAGGACGAGTCTACCTCGCTTATCCTAACATATCGCTGAATTCGTGTATAATGGCATGGTTTTCTTCAAACGGTCTATATTAGACTTCTTTCGAAACTCAGAAATGGAGTCAAGTTCGCGGCGAACGACTGGCGAGGACCGGAGTTTACTGCGAGTAAATGAGGACCGTAGCCAGGCGTTCAACAATGAAATTGACTAAATTACCATGTTTCGAAAGAGGTCTATTGAATTATGATAGAAGCATTGCAACAAGCAGATACGTCCTCTAGAGAGGAGGCTTTTTCACCAGTTCAGCCCCTTCTTACGATGACTGAAAGTGCAGCTAATAAAATTTGGGAACTTATTCAGGAAGAGGGCAATTTGAAGCTAAAACTGCGTGTATTTATTACAGGAGGAGGATGCTCTGGGTTTCAGTATGGCTTTACTTTTGATGAGATGATAAACCCTGATGACATGATTGTCTCCAAGGAGATCGAAGCCGTTAGCTATGCGAGTGCAGGGGGCAGGAGTGTACAGCTTTTGATTGATCCAATGAGCTTAGTTTATCTGGTAGGCGCCGAGGTCGATTATAAATCTGATCTGAGTGGCGAGCAGTTTATCATTCGTAACCCAAATGCTAAAACAACTTGCGGTTGTGGCTCCTCATTTGCGGCTTAATTTGTATGAATTTTGAGCTATAATTTTTCGAAAACTAAACTTGAGTTTAGGCTTTCAAGTAAATTCCACCTAATACAGTAGGATTTCTGGCGCCGGTAACTTCAGGTAGATTACCGGTTTTTCCTTCTGATGTTTGTTTGGCTAGCCAGCTAAATGCCATCGCTTCTATCCATTCACCAGGAACTCCAAAATTATCGCAAAGCTGAACGCGGTGTCCTTGGCAGTGGTTTTCTAATCGTCTTTTGAGATAGGAATTTTTACTTCCCCCGCCACAAAGCAAGATTAAGGCGTGTGGGCTATTGAGTTGTTGAATCGCTGCGGCGATACTGCAGGCGGTTAGCTCACATAAAGTGGTCTGAACTATGGCAGGGGTTATCGATTTATTGTATTGTTTGAGCTGTGTATCTAACCAGATAAGGTTGAAGTAATCGTGGCCAGTACTCTTGGGTGGTTTTAAGAGAAAATAAGGATCCGACAAAAACTGTTTTAATAGGTCGTCATCGACAGCAGCACTGGCTGCCCAGCCCCCATCTTTATCGAACCATTGCTTTAGGTGTCGATACGTCCACTTATCTAAGAGTATATTAGCGGGGCCAGTATCAAAACCAATCACGGGTGCATTAGCATTAGCGGGTAAATAGGTAACATTGGCAAAGCCACCCAAATTAAGCACGATGCGGTCTTCTTTTTTATTGCGAAAAACAAAGTTATGAAAGAGTGGCGTTAATGGTGCGCCTTGCCCGCCAGCCGCGATATCGCGGCGCCGGAAATCGGCAATAGTAGTGATACCTGTTTTTTCAGCAATGATATTGGGATCTCCAATTTGCACAGTAAATGGATAACGATATTGAGGAAAATGAAAAACTGTTTGACCATGGCTGCCAATGGCAAGAATATCATTTTTAGAAACAGAAGTTTTTTGTAATAATTTTTGTACAGCATCTGCAAACGCAAGGCCTACTTTTACATCGAGTTCACCCAGCTGAGTAATTTTTATCGAATCAGCTATACATAGCTGATTTAAATCAGCGCGTAATTCATCCGATAAACAAGACTTATGTGTGGCTATCAATTTCGGAAAATGATTGGAAAAATCAACCAAGGCAGCGTCTATGGCATCCATGCTTGTGCCGGACATAAGACCAATATACAGTTTCTTCACAGTAGCCCTTGAAACAAAAAAAATAATAATTTCGCAGTTTATTGCAATTTCTATGAGAAAAATAGTACGCTACGCGCTGAGAGTTAACTAGACAGTCGCTGTATTTAGCATACAGAGGAAAGTCCGGGCTCCCTAGGGCAAAGTGCCAGGTAATGCCTGGGAGGTGAAAACCTACGGAAAGTGCCACAGAGAATATACCGCCTATTATTAGGTAAGGGTGAAAAGGTGTGGTAAGAGCGCACCGCGTCATTGGTAACAGTGATGGCAGGGTAAACCCCACTTGGAGCAAGACCAAATAGGAGCCTATTACGGCGTGGCCCGCGCCAGGTTCGGGTAGGTCGCTTGAGGTATATGGTGACGTATATCCTAGACGAATGACTGTCCACGACAGAACCCGGCTTATCGGTTAACTCTCTCTTTTTCAAGCCTGTGTACGATTTTATCAACGCCTCTTTTCTGAGAGTCTATAAAAACATTAGACTTCTTTCGAAACTCAGAAATGTAGTCAAGTTCGCGGCGAACGACTGGCGAGGACCGGAGTTTACTGCGGGTAAATGAGGACCGTAGCCAGGCGTTCAACAATGAAATTGACTAAATTACCACGTTTCGAAAGAGGTCTATTGCAAGATCAGTTTATAGGGCCCCCCCTAAAGAGTAGACTAGAGGTCTACTGATTTTTTTCATAGCGTGTATAGAATGGCATTAAACAAAAGAAGAGGAAATAATTTATCGCCAAGACTTGCATGACTGTAATTTTCAGAGGAGTTAATGCCGTTGTACTCAAGTAGCTTAATAGCAAAAAACTCGGGATAAAAATACCAAACGCCGTACGCGTACACCATCCACGGTAACGTAGTGAGTTAATAGGGCTTTTATCTAGCCAAGGCAGCATAAACAAAATAGTAATGGCAGAGAACATAGTTAAAATGCCGAATAAATTGTTTGGGCATATGCATAGCATGGCGTAAAAAGGAGCGAGATACCATAAAGGTACGACATGGCTAGGCGTTTGCAAAGGATCAGCGGGTATAAAATTGTTGGTATCAAGAAAATAGCCTCCCATATCAGGGGCAAAAAATACTACGGCAAGGAAAATGAATAAAAAAATAACTAGTGCAAACAAATCTTTGACAGTGTAATAGGGATGAAAAGGTAGTTGCGTAGAGCAAGATTCGTTAGATTTGGCCTTTGATTGAGGTAGCCGCCCGTCAGGGTTATTCGATCCTACTTTGCGTAAAGCAATAAGATGCAAGAAAACTAAAAATAATAAAAATAAAGGAATTCCTATAATGTGTAAAGCAAAGAACCGATGTAGGGTTTCGCCAGATACCGTCAAATTACCTTGAACCCAGAGCATGAGATCGTAGCCGATAACGGGAATGGACGTTAACAAAGCACTAGCCACTTGACTAGCCCAATAAGACATTTGACCCCATGGAAGAACGTAGCCTAAGAAAGCTTCTGTTAATAGAACGACATAAATGCTAACGCCTATTAACCAAACAAGCTCTCGAGGCTTTTTATAAGAACCGTATAACAGACTTCGAAAAATATGGCAATAAATAACAATGAAAAAAAAAGAAGCGCCTGTAGAATGTAGATAGCGCAACAGCCATCCATAAGGTCGCTCTCGCATCATCATTTCAATGGAATTAAAGGCTTCTTCGGGAGTAGGGGTATAAAACATCGTTAACCAAATGCCTGTTAGGATTTGTAGCGCCAGCAAAAAAAGACTTAATGACCCAAATACATACCAAAAATTTAGATTGCTTGGCAGGTAATAGTGTGTGAAATATTGTTTAAAGCGGCTGATAGGAAGACGAACAGAAACCCAACGTAAAAGAATAGCTTTTGGCGTAGTGTTTTGTGATGTCTTTTTTAACATTTTGCAAGAGGTCTATTTAGAAAAGACTCGGATCTTCACCCAAGGAAATAGTATGTGCATTAATGAATCGATAGGGAGGAATTTCTAAATTAACGGGCGCCGGAACTCCCTTCATCACGCGTCCAGCCAAGTCAAATGTTGAACCATGACAAGGACAAAAAAAACCACCAGGCCATGTCGCATTTAATTCACCTGGTTCGGGTTTATACTGCGGGGAACATCCTAAATGCGTACATATTCCAACGACAATAAAATATTCTGGATTTAAGGAACGATACTCATTGCGCACATAATCGGGTTGTTGTTGAACTAAAGAATTAGGATCGCGCAGCAAGGGATGGATTCGAGTTAACGTATCTAACATCATTTGAGTTCGGCGGATAATCCAGATAGGCTTATTTTGCCAGGCAACCACCATGGATTCTCCTGCTACCAGTGGCGCCAGATCAACTACTAGAGATGCAAGTTCCCTAAGTTTTCCAGGATTAGGTTTCAATATGCTCAAGAAAGGCACAGCGCTAGCGGCTATACCAAACCCCGCCATGAGAGTAGTTAAAATAGATATAAAACGGCGGCGATCTTCTTCCATGAGACCTCTTTAAATTTCAGTGCATAAGCTTTTCGATCAAATTTTTTCCAGTTAGGCAGTCAACAACATCAACGTTTTGAATATTGAGCTGATTTACGAGCTTTGTGATGAGCTACCTTTTTACGTTCGACCTTTCTTGCATCACGTGTTACCAAGCCTGCCTGACGTAGCAAACGGCGAAATGAAAAATCATCGACCGTGCCATCTGTAGAGAGATCGATAGTTTCATCATAATGCATAAGTGCGCGACTTATGCCGTGACGAACAGCACCAGCTTGGCCGCTACTACCACCGCCAGTAACGGTGACAGTAATGTCAAATTTACCGAGTTGATCAACAACTTCCAGAGGTTGATGCACCACCATGCGTGCTGTTTCTCGGCCAAAATAACTTTCTAAAGAACGACCATTGACTTGAATATGTCCACTGGAGCTTGTCTTTCTAAGAAAGACCCTCGCGGTCGCTGTTTTACGACGGCCCGTACCATAATATTGTTCTCGTGTTGCCATATTAATAATTAACCTAGTTAGTATCGATTACCATCGCTTCGGGATTTTGAGCGCTATGTGGGTGCGAAGTGCCCGCATAAACCTTAAGTTTACCGAGCATTGCATAACCCAATGGATTTTTGGGCAGCATCCCCTTTACAGCTTTTTCAATAACGCGAGCTGGAAAACGTTTCTGTAATTTCTCAAAGGAGGTCGTCTTCAATCCGCCAGGATAACCCGTATAGCGTTGATACTGTTTATCCCTGAACTTCTTTCCCGTAACGGTTACTTTTTCGGCGTTGATAACCACGATGTAGTCCCCTGTATCGACGTGAGGAGTAAATTCTGATTTATGTTTTCCACGCAAAATATGGGCTATCTTGGCAGCGAGCCGACCCAAGGTCTTGCCTGAAGCGTCAATGAGATGCCATTTACGTTCCGTCTGGCCGGTTTTAGCCATCAAAGTTTTCATGTATAGGAAGCTCCAATACGTCTCGCGATTACCATAGAGCAGCGCTCTAACAAAAAAGAGCGCCGATTCTAACAAAAACAATTGAGATAACACAAGCACATTACTTGAATCTAGGATTCTATCAGGTAAAGTAATTGCTTGCCTAGGAATTTAATAAAAAGGTTATTTCCATTATGCGCCAATTTCCTTATGCTCGTCTGCGTCGCTTAAGGCACAGTAACTTTAGTCGACGTCTAGTTTGTGAAACCCAATTAAGTTGCGATGATTTACTTTGTCCCCTTTTTCTTTTGCCGGGTAAAAAACAAAGACAACCTATCATAAGCATGCCAGGAATTGAACGGCTTAGTTTAGATTTGTTACTCGAAGAGATAGCTGTTTTGCAAGCACTGAGGATTCCAGCAATTGCATTATTTCCAGTTATTCCGCCGGAAAAAAAAAGTCAAGATGCGAAAGAAGCTTATAATCCCGAGGGGCTTATACCTAACGCCGTCAGAGCGATAAAAAAAGATTTCCCTGACATGGGGATTATTACAGATATTGCTTTAGATCCGTATACCTCTCACGGACACGATGGTCTTGTTTCTAGCCAAGGGACTATTTTGAATGACGAAACAAACGCGATTTTGATCAAACAAGCCCTTTGTTACTCCCAGGCAGGTGTCGATGCAATCGCGCCTTCTGATATGATGGATGGTCGAATTGGTGTAATACGTCAGGCGTTAGAGTCAAATGGCTATGTCAATACACAGATAATCGCTTACTCTGCAAAATATGCTTCACATTTTTATGGGCCTTTTCGTGATGCAATAGGTTCTAGTGACCCGTTAAAGGGGGTCGATAAAAGAACTTATCAAATGGACCCCTCCAATGGTGACGAAGCCTTACAGGAAGTGGCCCTTGACCTGGCCGAAGGGGCTGATGTTGTCATGGTCAAGCCTGGAATGCTGTATCTGGACATTCTCTATCGAATTAAGCAACAGTTTGGTGTGCCTACCTTTGTCTACCAGGTCAGCGGTGAATACGCCATGCTAAAAGCGGCCATTACACAGGGCTATTTGAACGAGCGTGAGAGCATTATAGAAAGTCTTTTAGGGTTCAAACGGGCTGGAGCAGATGCTATATTGACTTATTTCGCTAAGGAATTAGCCAGGTGGCTGACAAATTCACCAGAGTGATTTTTTTCATGATAATATGCCTGTATACTTGACGACCTTGCGAATGTGGCGGAATTGGTAGACGCGCTGGATTTAGGTTCCAGTGGGGTGAAACCCGTGAGAGTTCGAGTCTCTCCTTTCGCACCAGCCTCGTTAAGTGAAGACTAAACGAGTCGACACATCAGGCTGAAGATAGTAAAATTCACCTCGGCAGAGTACATCATCGGTGTAATCGTATAACGACAAGAGCCTTAAAATTTATGACTGAAATGCAAGTTTCTGTAGAAAATGCAGGATGTTTAAACCGTCGCTTAAGCGTTGTTGTGCCTATTGTGCAGCTAGAGCAAACTAAAAAGCGTAGGCTTGCTGAATTGGCTAAAACTGTGCGTGTAGATGGTTTTCGACCGGGAAAAGTGCCGGTGCATGTTATAGAAAAACTCTATGGTCAAAATGTTTGGGAAGAGGTTGTTGAAAGATCTCTAAAAACCAGCTTAGCTAGTGCGCTTGCGCAAAATTCGTTACATCCTGTCGGTTCACCGTATATTGATTCGATAAAAGCGGAGCCTGGTAATGATCTCGAATATACAGCGGCTTTTGAGGTATATCCGCAGATTTTGACGCCTGAATTGACGGGGGTCAATCTAGAAAAGCTCAGGGTTGAAATTATAGAGGCGGACATAGATGCAGTTTTGGAGAAGATGCGCCTCCAACATTTGGATTGGGTGGAGGTATCGCGCAGAGCACAGCTAGGTGATCAAATTACTTTTGATCTTTCTCTCCCAGCAGGAGAAGTTCGTAAAAATGTGCAGTTGATACTTGAAGAAGAGGGAATACCTGAAGAGTTTTCTGTTTTACTCGCTAGCACTGCTGGCGAAACTTTATCTGTTTTGCTCCCCAGTGATAAAAATGCAGGACAAACTATTCCAGGAACGGTTCAAGTAAAAAAAATTTCTGAGCCAAAATTAGCCGAATTGGATGATGCTTTTGCAAATCGTTTCGCTATCCAAGAGGGGGGTATTGATAATTTACGTGTGCAAGTACGCCAGTTTATGCAAGATGAACTCGATCGTATTTTACGCGAAAAATTAAGAACTCAAGTCATTGAACACTTGCTTGCTGCGCCGTTAATTGATGATTTTCCGAAAGTTTTGTTAAACCAGGAATTTCTACGTTTAGAAGCCAATGCTAAAGAGCAAGAAGCGCAGCAAGTTCAAAGCGCAAACGAACCTCTATCTGAAGAACGGATAGAAGCGTTGAGGCAAGAAGCGAAGCGGCGGGTAAAAATAGGTCTATTATTCGGTGCGCTTATTGAGAAACATCAATTATGCGTGGATGAAATGCGTGTTCAGCAAACACTTGATCGCTTGGTGAGCGTTTTCCAGTTTGAACAAGTTGTGCGAAATAAATTTTATAAGGATGAGAACGTGATGCGAGACGTTCGTTCTTTTACTCTGGAGGAACAGGTCATCGATAAATTACTAGAGCAAGTAGAGTATACTGAAAAAGTCGCGGAATATAGGGAAATTATGAATTTTAGTGAAAAAAATAAGAAAAAAGTGCCGGAGGAGGCCAATTAGTTTCCAAGCCGTATGCTTACCTTGATAAGCGCGAGATTGTGTCGCTATGTGCAAGTTGTTTTTTTATTATAGAGAGTCATTATGCTATCAAATTTTTCTCGGGAAATATCGAATTCACTGTTAGTTCCAATGGTGGTTGAACAAACCGGTCGGGGTGAACGAGCTTACGATATTTACTCTCGCTTGTTAAAAGATCGTATCATTTTCGTGGTAGGCTCGATTGAAGATCATATGGCTAACTTAATTATTGCCCAGATGCTTTTCTTAGAATCTGAAAATCCTGATAAAGATATTTTCCTTTATATTAACTCACCAGGAGGAGTCGTCACTTCAGGTTTAGCTATTTACGATACCATGCAGTTCATTAAGCCCGATGTCAGTACTATGTGTATTGGTCAGGCAGCCAGCGCAGCCGCTTTGTTGCTATGTGGTGGGGCTAAAGGAAAACGTCATTGCCTGCCGCATGCTCGCATGATGATCCATCAGCCTTTAGGTGGATATCAAGGTCAAGCAACGGACATTGAAATTCACACCCGAGAAATGTTATTAGTTAGGGAGATAATTAACAGCATCATGGCCAGACATACCGGGAAAGACGAAACACAGATTCTGCGTGACACAGATCGTGATAATTTTATGGGAGCACAACAAGCTATTGCTTATGGATTGATTGATACTGTTTTAGCAACGCGAACGGAAACCGGCCGACTCAGAGCAGCCTTAGAGACTTCTTCTGTAGAATGAAGCTGTCATGTTTTGTATTTTAAAAGCTTTTTCGGTTTATTGCTAAAGCGTAAATAATAGTTTACTGAGGTATAAATTATGAGTAGTTCGATAAATGATAAAACCTCGGGGCCTCTTCACTGTTCATTCTGCGGTAAAAGCCAGGATGAGGTACCTAAATTAATTGCCGGTCCTTCTATTTTTATTTGTAATGAGTGTGTACAGCTCTGCAGCGATATTTTACAAGAAGAATGCCAGCAGGAAGCACCACGTCAAGAAGGCTCGATGCCTATTCCTAAGCCTGTTGAAATTCACGAGGTATTTAATAGATATGTGATAGGTCAAGAATATGCTAAAAAAGTATTAGCAGTTGCCGCCTATAACCATTACAAGCGCTTAGATTCAATCAAAAAAACTAGATTACACTCTGTTAGTGTCAAAGATGATACAGAAATTAGTAAGAGTAATGTTTTATTAATTGGGCCTACGGGCAGTGGTAAGACTTTACTTGCAAAAACTTTAGCGAGTGTACTTAACTTACCTTTCACCATCGCCGATGCAACGACCTTAACTGAAGCGGGTTATGTAGGTGACGATGTCGAGAACATTCTTCAAAAATTATTGCAAGCGGCAAACGGTAATGTTGAGAGTGCACAGCGAGGAATTGTGTATTTGGATGAAATTGATAAAATTAGCAGGCGATCTGAAAATCCTTCTATTACGAGAGATGTTTCAGGCGAGGGAGTTCAGCAAGGTTTGCTTAAGTTGCTTGAAGGTACAGTGGCTTCTGTTCCTTTGCAAGGAGGTCGTAAACATCCTAATCAAGAGACGGTACAAATTGATACAAGCAATATCTTGTTTATTTGTGGCGGTACATTCTCGGGATTAGAAAAAATAATTCGTGAACGTACCGAACAAACCGGTATTGGATTTTCTGCCGACGTACGCAGCAAAGAAGATAAAAGCTTTCACAGTACTCTGTTAAGCCGTCTTGAATCGGGAGATTTAGTTAAATATGGTCTTATCCCTGAGTTAGTAGGTCGGCTACCTGTACTGGCCACCTTAGAAGAACTTGATGAGACGATGCTTACACGAATTCTAAAAGAGCCTAAAAATGCTTTAGTTAAGCAATACTTTAAGTTACTTAAAATGGATAACGTTGATTTAGAGTTTCGTGAAGATGCATTGCAAGTTGTTGCGCGTAAAGCTTTAGAGAAAAAAACAGGTGCGAGGGGATTGCGTGCTATTTTGGAAAATGTCTTGTTAGGTGTTATGTACGAATTACCTTCTATGCAAAATGTAAATAAAGTGGTGATAGAAGCGGCCACCATTAGTAAAGGAGCTAAGCCTTTATTGATTTATAAAAAAGAGAAAGAAGTAGAAGTAGAAGTAGATAGCCAGGAAATGGCAGCGGGCAACGAGTAGATATTAGACCTCTTGCGAAACTCAGAAATGGAGTCAAGTTCGCGGCGAACGACTAGCGAGGACCGGAGTTTACTGCGAGTAAATGAGGACCGTAGCCAGGCGTTCAACAATAGACTTCTTGCGAAACGCAGAAATGTAGTCAAGTTCGCGGCGAACGACTGGCGAGGACCGGAGTTTACTACGGGTAAATGAAGGACCGTAGCCAGGCGTTCAACAATGAAATTGACTAAATTACCACGTTTCGCAAGAGGTCTAATGAAATTGACTAAATTGCCACGTTTCGCAAGAGGTCTATTAAAAGACTAGGCGTATTCCAAGCTACAGGGCGCCTCTAGTAGATAGTAGAGTTGAGGAAAAGGTGGGCTAGCCAAGCATTGCTTCGGTGATAGGTGTTCCGTGGCGAAGTTAGGCCCATCGCGCTGTTTGAAAAAATGGCATTGAATTTATGGGAAAGCAACTTATGAGTATAGACGCCAAATCCTTAGAAGAACCTTTAATAAAGTGTCCCTTACTTGCATTAAGGGATCTCGTTGTTTACCCTTATATGGTTGTCCCACTTTTTGTGGGACGGATGCAATCTATTAAAGCGCTAGAAGCCGCGATGCTTTCTACGGTAGCGGACAAAAAAATCTTATTAATTGCACAAAAAAATCCTGCCGAAGACAATCCTGGCATCGAAGGCTTTTACCAAGTCGGTACAATTGCAACCATTCTACAATTGTTAAAGTTACCGGATGGTACGGTCAAAGTGCTTGTTGAAGGCTCTAAGCGTGGTCATGTTAAACAATTTTTTGCCGAAAAGGATTACAACAGTGCAGAAGTTGAGGTAGTAGAAATACCTGCGGTTGAGCTTGACCAGGAGATGGAAGCACTAATGCGCACCATTTTGGCTCAATTTGAACAATATGTTAAGTTAAATAAAAAAATTCCCTTAGAAATTTTAAGTACTTTATCCAGTATCGATAATCCGGGCCGTCTGACGGATATGATTGCCGCTCACCTAACACTTAAGATTCGAGAAAAACAAGAAATTTTAGAGATATTTCCATTAAAAGAGCGTTTAGAAAAGTTGTTGGCTTTTCTTGAAAGCGAGATCGATTTGTTGCAGATGCAGAAACGAATTCGTGGACGTGTCAAGAAGCAAATGGAAAAAAGCCAGCGTGAGTATTATTTAAATGAACAAGTAAAAGCGATTCAAAGAGAATTAGGTGAGTCACAAGGTATTTCCAATGAACTAGATGATATTGCCAAACGTATCGAAAAAGCCAAAATGCCTAAGGAAGCAAAGGAAAAGGCGCTATCTGAATTGAGCAAGTTGAAGTCTATGTCGCCAATGGCGGCCGAAGCAACGGTTACTCGCAATTATTTAGATTGGCTGCTCTCTGTTCCTTGGAATAAGCGTAGTAAAGTTACGTATGATCTCGATAAAGCGCAAAAGATATTACAAGAAGCGCATTACGGTTTAGAAAAGGTTAAAGAACGTATTGTTGAGTTTTTGGCGGTGCACCAGCGTGTTAAAAAATTAAAAGGTCCTATCTTATGTTTGGTGGGTCCACCGGGCGTTGGAAAAACCTCTTTGGGCCAGTCCATTGCTCAGGCGATTGGGCGTGAATTCAGTCGTATGTCTTTGGGTGGCGTGCGTGATGAAGCAGAAATTCGAGGTCATCGGCGTACCTACATTGGATCTATGCCGGGTCGAATCATGCAAAAAATGGCAAAAGTAGGTGTAAAGAATCCGTTATTTATGCTAGATGAGATCGACAAAATGGCTATGGATTTTCGTGGTGATCCGGCTGCTGCCTTACTCGAAGTGTTAGATCCGGAACAAAATCATGCTTTTGATGACCATTATCTCGAAGTTAGTTACGATCTATCAGAAGTGTTATTTATAGCCACTGCCAACACCTTAAATATTCCTCCCGCTCTATTGGACCGCATGGAAGTCATACGTATTCCGGGTTATACCGAAGATGAAAAGATCAATATTGCTAAGCAGCACCTACTCTCCAAACAGCTTAAACAAAACGGATTAAAAATAACGTCAAAAAATAAGGAATTAGACTTCTCAGAAAAAGCATTGCAAGATATTATCCGTTACTATACTCGTGAAGCCGGTGTCCGCGGTCTGGAACGAGAGATTGCTAAAATTTGTCGTAAGGTGGTTACTGAAATAGCCCGTAAACCGAGTTTGAAGTCGCTTAAAGTCACTGAAAACAATTTAGAAAAGTATCTAGGTGTTAGGCGTTTTCGTTATGGCTTAGTCGAGCAGCGTGATCAAGTTGGACAAGTCAGTGGTTTAGCGTGGACAGAAGTGGGTGGCGACTTATTGACAATTGAAGCGGCTGTAATACCCGGAAAAGGAAAAACGAGTTATACAGGCCATTTGGGCGAGGTTATGCAAGAATCTATTCAAGCCGCATTGACCGTTGTTCGCAGTCGTGCTGAGATTTTAGGTATTCCTATTAATTTTTATGAAAAAAAGGATATTCACGTTCATGTGCCAGAAGGTGCTACACCCAAAGATGGTCCCAGTGCAGGTATTGGGATGTGTACTGCCTTAGTCTCTGCAATTACAAAGAATCCCGTACGTGCTGATGTGGCTATGACTGGCGAGATCACCTTACGTGGTGAAGTATTACCAATTGGCGGCTTAAAAGAAAAACTATTAGCTGCCCACCGTGGTGGCATTCGTGAAGTAATCATTCCAGAAGAAAATAAACGTGATCTGAAAGAAATTCCAAAAAATATCAAAGAAGGATTACTCATTCATCCTGTACGTTGGATTGACCAAGTCCTTGATATTGCTTTACAACGACCAACAAAGCCTATTTCCCGCTCTAAATCTCGGTTAAAGCGAGAAAAGAAAAATTTGGCGCCCATTAAGCTAGTTAGTAAAAAAATACAACAGAAAATTTCTCCGCAAACACCCATTAATAAACTGTGATTTTCTTGACAGACGATTCGTGCAATTGATATAAACAGTCCCACGTATGGTCTAGGCAAGAGGCTGGAGGTTTAAATCTAGGGGTACGAACTTAATTTTTTACCGATGTGAGGGTATATGAATAAATCAGATTTAGTTGATGTGATTGTAGAAGCGACAAAAGTTTCCAAAAATATCGCTGAAAAAACCTTGAATAATATCCTAGAATCGATTATGCATGCTTTAAAAAAAGGGGAGACTGTCTCTTTGATCGGTTTTGGAACGTTCTCTGTTCGTCACCGCAAAGCGCGGACAGGACGTAATCCTAAAACAGGATCTGCATTGCAAATTGCGGCTAGTCAAGTAGCGGGGTTTAAAGCAGGAAAATTACTCAAGGAGGCCGTTCAAAAAGGGTAGTAATATTTTTTAAATCAGTTTAGAATGGCGTCCTTTTTGATAGGGTGCTTAGCTCAGTTGGTAGAGCATCGCCCTTACAAGGCGAGGGTCGTAGGTTCGAACCCTACAGCACCCACCACCATCTACAATGATGCAGGAGTGGTAGTTCAGTTGGTTAGAATACCGGCCTGTCACGCCGGGGGTCGCGGGTTCGAGCCCCGTCCACTCCGCCAGTTCTTTTTGTTACCTTACACTTGGCTTTTTCCTGCCTCATGAGCTTAAAAAGTTTATTACATTAGAGACTGCTTTCGAAACTCAGAAATGTAGTCAAGTTCGCGGCGAACGACCGGCGAGGACCGGAGTTTACTGCGGGTAAATGAGGACCGTAGCCAGGCGTTCAACAATGAAATTGACTAAATTACCGCGTTTCGAAAGAGGTCTATTGCAGAAAAAAATTTGCGAAGCTTTATAAAACAGTTTGGATCAATCGAACTATGAATTATATGTGCATAGTTTAATGCAAAATGATGAATTCATTACTTTTAGATATCGTTTTTCTCGCTAGACAAGCAGGAAAACAAATCCTTAGCCAGTATCATAGTGATTTTACTGTAGCCTATAAGGCAGATAGTTCTCCGGTTACTGTTGCCGATATAGCCGCTCATGCATTTATTTGCAATGGATTACAGCAATTGACCCCTGCAATACCCGTTCTTTCAGAAGAAGTAGATGAGGTTAGTTTTGAAGAGCGTAGTCATTGGTCGCGTTACTGGCTTGTTGATCCGCTTGATGGGACTAAAGAGTTTTTAGAAAAAAATGGCGAATTTACGATTAACATCGCTTTAATTGAGGAAAATATGCCGGTACTGGGGGTAATTTACGTGCCAGTATTTGATTTTTGTTATTTCGCTAAAAATAATGGTGGTGCTTTTAAGCAGATCATGCAACAGCCACCGCAACCCTTGCATGCCCGATTATGGAAAAAAGATTCGCCTATCACCATGACGATTAGTCGTCGACATGGCGTAGCATCATTGCAGAATTTTTTAAATCAATTTTCAGCATTAAATTTAATTCGTTGTGGTAGTGCACTAAAATTTTGTTGGTTGGCTGAGGGCTTTGCTGATCTCTATCCACGCTTTAGTCCTACTTGTGAATGGGATACAGCGGCAGGTCAATGTATCCTTCAGGAAGCAGGCGGCTCAGTCGTTGACCATCGAGGCGAAATACTACGTTATAATATCAAGCCTTCGCTATGTCACACTGCGTTTTTAGCAGTTGGAGATAAAACCCATCATTGGTGCACTTATTTTATTTAAAATAACCCTATGTTCTAAGGAGTTTTCATGCAAAAAAAATCAATTAAGGTCGCGGTGACAGGCGCGGCGGGTCAAATTGGCTACGCTTTGTTATTTCGCATTGCGTCAGGTCAAATGTTCGGTGCTGATCAGCCTGTAGAACTTCAGCTATTAGAATTAGAGCGCAGTCTTCCGGCATTACATGGCATTGCGATGGAACTAGATGATTGTGCATTTCCATTATTAGAAAAAATTATTTGTACTAGTCAACTTGCTGAAGTGATGCAAGACGTTAACTGGGTTATTTTAGTGGGTTCTATGCCACGTAAAGAGGGTATGGAGCGTTCTGATTTATTAAAAGTGAATGGGCGCATTTTTGCGCCGCAAGGTAGAGCTATTAATGATCATGCCGCGAAAGATGTTCGCGTCTTGGTAGTAGGGAATCCCTGTAATACAAATTGTTTGATTGCTATGCAACATGCACCAGAGGTTCCTAAAGATCGTTTTTTTGCAATGACTTTATTAGATGAAAATCGCGCACGCACAGAACTTGCTAAAAAAGCAGGCGTGCACGTCGCTGCAATTAGCCAAATGGCTATTTGGGGTAATCATTCATCTACACAATATCCAGATTTTTATCATGCAAAAATTTCTGGTAAACCCGTTACCGAGGTCATCACAGACAAAAATTGGTTAGAAAATGATTTTATTTCCTTGGTGCAAACACGAGGCGCTGCTGTTATTAAAGCGCGAGGTGCATCATCGGCTGCGTCGGCTGCCAATGCAGTGATCGGTAGTGTGTATTGTTTAACGCACGATACCCCAGAGAATGATTACTTTTCAGTAGCTTCTTGTTCCACGGGGGAATACGGTATTGACGAAGATCTGATATTTTCTTTCCCCAGCAAAGTTGAGCAAGGAAGATTACGCATAGTTAAAAACTTGCAACACAATGCATTTGGACGAGAAAAATTGCAGTTAACCTTAAAAGAACTACGCTCAGAAAGAAATGAAATTATTAATTTAGCTACTTTGTAGACGCTGAATACTGTATCCAAAAACAAGCGTTGTACGGGCGTATCGAATGATTATTTTTCCCGTACAACAAATAAGTTTATTATTCTTATCGATATCTTATTTTTATTGGACTTATTTCGCCTCACAGCTGCATACTCCTCGGCGAGGAGAAATAAGCACTCGGTGTCAAAATTTTCGATTAATTATTTCCATTATTATTTTAATAGAGTTTAATTATTTTTTAAACAAAAATCAAAAAAATATGTTTAACTTTGTAGGACTCTGTAGAGTAACCTTATCGTGTCATTAATTTTTTCTTAAAAATTTTGAAGTAATCTCAGATACAAAAAATATTATCTTTAATATTCAGCGGTCATACTTATAAAAAATGCTTTTCTACCTTGTTTTTATGGAGTCCGGCTGATCTCGAGGCGACGCGGCGACAACTATCCTGACATAGGAGGGAACGAGTGATCCATACACGACATACTCGCTGGAATAAAACAAGAGTTTGGAAACGAATTTTTGAGCATCTTGCGGAGGATACAGATAATAGACTTCTCTTACACCGGGTCAGGGGCTCACGATCTTGAAGATGCTGATGTTCTTATAGATCAAATAGAAGCCGAAGCTTTATTAGACCTCTTTCGAAACGTGGAAATTTAGTCAATTTCATTAGACCTCTTTCGAAACGTGGTAATTTAGTCAATTTCATTGTTGAACGCCTGGCTACGGTCCTCATTTACCCGCAGTAAACTTCGGTCCTCGCCAGTCGTTCGCCGCGAACTTGACTAAATTTCTGAGTTTCGAAAGAGGTCTATTGGCTGATAAAGCTTATGATGCTGACGAACGAGTGCGCAATAAATTAAAGGCAAAAAATTGTACAGCTATTATTCCGTGTAAATCTAATCGTAAACAACCCCACACATTTGATCGAATTAAGTATCAAGCACGCCATCTTATCGAGAATTTTTTTGCAAAACTGAAGCAATATAGAGCTATAGCAACGAGATATGACATGAGGATTGCGAGCCGAGTGAGCAACGCAGACCGAAAATGCAAGTGCGAAGAGTATATATAAAAAAATAAAATATCATGTCACAGTAAGTAAACAAATCGTGAATAGATAAAATATGTTAATTTGTAGTGAAATGCACGCTCTGTGTTGTCGGTTATTGCTCGGACAGCTGCTTCAACTTTTCATCGGTGCTTCTTGTAAAGCAACCATACCTTTCAGTAAGTTAAACGCTTCAAATAATTGGTAATCATTTTTGACAAGGTCATTAGCTTCGATAGTAGCGGGCATTTCAAAGATTGTTTTAGGAGTTGTATTTTCATTTTTCAGATGTCCTTTTAATTCAGACTCATGTGGGTAAATTGCATCGATGGGGTCTGCATCTAATGTATTGACTTTTAATTCATCTAGCGTGATGTCTGGACGAATCCCAGATGCTTGAATGGAGCGACCTGACGGGGTGTAGTAAAAAGCGGTAGTTAATTTAAGCGCACTCGTGTCGTCGAGTGGAATAATTGTTTGTACGGAACCTTTACCAAAGCTTTTTGTTCCTAAAATAACGGCGCGCTTATTATCTTGTAGCGCCCCAGCGACAATTTCTGCGCCTGATGCACTACCTTGGTTGATTAAAACAATAAGCGGCGCTTGATAGATTTGATTATTGGGTTTAGCAACAATTTTCATGTTGGCTTCGGGTGTTTGTCCATGCGTATAAACGATTAATTGTTTAAATTGCATTTTATCTGGGTTAAGGAAGGCGTTAGCAACATCGCTTGCTCCTGTCAATAAGCCTCCAGGATTGTTTCTAAGATCAAGTACGAGTCCTTTTATCGGTGTTTTTTCCGTACTTTGTAATTTATTTAGCAATTTTTCTAAATCTTTTCTAGTATTTTCTTGAAAACTACTGATACGAATATAGGCAAAGTTAGGTGCTAACAGGCGACCTTTAACGCTATTTATACGAATAACTTCTCGTGTGAGATCAACCGTAAAAGGGCTATGTAATCCTTTTCGAAGCAACATAAGGTGAATCATAGTCCCTTTTTGACCCCGCATTTTTTTTACAGCTTCCCGCAAGGTTAAACCTCGAATAGGATCATTATTAATGCGTAAAATCCAGTCGCCAGATTTTATGCCGGCTTTTAGTGCAGGGCTGTCATCAAGAGGGGTTACAGCGCGTAGCAAACCGTCTTCCATGGCTACTTCTAAACCTAATCCACTAAATTCACCGGTGGTAGCCATTTTAAGCTCTTTTAAATCGTCTGCATCTAAAAAACTGGAATGAGGGTCTAAGCCATTTGCCATGCCTTGCATAGCATTTTGTAATAGCTGATGTTCTGAAGTAGATTGTACATATTCACTTTTAATAATTTGTAATTCTCGATTAAAGCGTAGAACATCTTTAGAGAGCGTACCTTCCTGGAGGGGGTGAGTAGTGGATGATGTTTTTGTAGAGCCACTGGAAAAGGTAGTATTACTAAACCCCAATAACGCACTAATAAGCAGTAGAGATAGCATTTTTAGTTTCATAGTAATTCCTAAGCTATAACAGACTCTTTGAAAGAAAAGGGGAATGTTTACAGACTTTTTTCAAAGCATCTGTTTATAGTGTAATTTACTTTAATAAATTTGCGAGTTTGAAGCGTGAAATTTGCTTCTTTATTGAGCAGCGATTTAATAGACTTCTTTCGAAACGTGGTAATTTAGTCAAGTTCGCGGCGAACGACTAGCGAGGACCGAAGTTTACTGCGAGTAAATGAGGACCGTAGCCAGGCGTTCAACAATGAAATTGACTAAATTACCACATTTCGAAAGAGGTCTAATGAAATAAATCGCAAAGAGTACCTAAACATCCGTAAATGATAGTAAATTTTGACCTGTCATCTCTTTGGGTTGTGGTAAATTTAACAAATTCAGTAAGGTAGGTGCTATATCAGCTAATGTGCCGCCGTGTTGCTTGCTTATTTTGGCGAATCTCCCCACATAGATAAAAGGTACGGGTTCTGTTGTATGCGCGGTGTGAGCTTGTTGGGTTTTTTCATCATACATACATTCTGCATTACCATGATCGGCCGTAATAATCGCTTCTCCACCTTGTTTTTTTAGTGAGGTAATAATTTTTTCAATACACTGATCGATGCAAGTAATAGCTTCCTCTGTGGCTATAAGATTTCCAGTGTGGCCTAACATATCGGGATTAGCAAAATTACAGATAATGACGTCGTATTTTTTTTTCGCGATGGCATCTAAGATGTGTTGGGTAATTTCTAATGCACTCATTTGCGGTGCTAAATCATAGGTAGCCACTTTTTTTGATGGAATTAACAAACGTGTTTCGTGTGGATTAGGGGCTTCAATACCACCATTTAAAAAGAAAGTAACATGGGGGTATTTTTCAGTCTCTGCGATGCGTAATTGGCTTAAGCCTTGTTTAGCTAAATAGTCACCTAAACCATTTTTAAGTGGTTGTTGAGGAAAGGCAATTTGACTAGGAATATCAGCGGCATAGTTAGTTAAAGAAACAAAAGCACCTAAACGAGGATGGACAAGCCGCTTAAAATCTGAAAATTCGGGGTTCAGGAATGCACGACTTAGTTGCCGTGCTCGATCCGAACGAAAATTCATAAAAAAAACGACATCTCCTTCTTCAATTTTCAGAGAGGGTTGGTTGTGCGCATGGACGCTGGTGGGTTTTATAAATTCATCGGTTTCGCCACGCGCATAGGCGGCGTGCAGTCCCGCTAATGCAGAAGTTGCCGTATAATCAGTTTTTCCGCTGGTTAAACAATCATAGGCTGCTTGTGTGCGTTCCCAGCGTTTATCTCTATCCATGGCATAATAACGACCTATCAGTGAAGCTATTTTGCCCAGACCATATTGTTTACATTCATTTTCTAGCGTTTCCAGTGATGTTTGCGCACTTTTTGGTGGCGTATCGCGGCCGTCAAGAAAAGCATGGATAGCGCAATTTTTTATACCCTGTTGTGAAAGCAATTGTAACAGCGCGACAATTTGTTTTTCGTGACTATGGATTCCGCCAGACGATAATAACCCTAGGATATGGACTAACTTTCCTGAGTGCTTCGCTTTTTTTAAAGCTGAAAGCAATACTTCATTTTTGAAAAAATCGCCTTCTTCAATAGCTTTATTAATACGTGTTAAGTCCTGATAAAGGACACGACCTGCACCGATAGTAAGATGCCCCACTTCAGAATTACCCATTTGCCCTTCAGGTAATCCCACAGCTAAACCAGACGCCGTTAAAAAAGTATGAGGGCACGTCTGCATTAAGTAATCCCAATAGGGCTTTTTGGCTAAAGCAATGGCATTGTAATTGTTTTCTTCACGGTAGCCCCAGCCATCGAGAATCAATAAGAGGATAGGTTTAGGTCGTTTTATAGGTGACATACGTCCGTTTAAAAAAGATATTGCTCTACCTTACGATGGTATCGCCAAATCAGCAAGAGGGGTTTGCCCACGATTTTTCCCGTGTCAACGGGACTGTGCTTTATACAGTAATACCAATCCCACGATAATCATCGGTAGCGAGAGAAGTTGTCCCATGGTTAACCAACCCCAACTGATGAAACCAATATCTATATCCGGTTGACGAAAAAATTCAAGTATGAAACGAAAAATACCGTACAAAAGAGCAAACCAGCCAGAGACAGCCATACGGGGTCTTTTTTTACGAGAATAAATCCATAGAAAAGAAAACAACACAAGGCCTTCAAAAAAGAATTCATAGAGTTGTGATGGATGACGGGGAAATCGACCAGCATGAGGAAACACCATTGCCCAGGGAACATGGCTTATTCTCCCCCACAACTCTCCATTGATAAAATTGCCAAGTCGTCCTGTCGCCAAACCAATCGGTACAAGCGGGGAGACAAAATCAGAAATCTCAAAAAAGTGTTTGCCTGTTTTTTGGGAAAATAAATAAAATGCTAAAAGAACACCCAATAACCCGCCATGAAACGACATGCCACCTTTCCAGACTGTAAAAATAATCCAAGGTTGAGCAAGAAAGTTACTGAAACTATAAAAAATAATATAACCGATGCGGCCGCCTATAATAACGCCGAGTGCTGAATAAAAAATCAGATCGCTCACTTGGTCTTGTGTCCAATTACTGTTGGGTTTTTTTGCACGATAACTGGCTAATAGCCAGGCCCCTATGAATCCAACGACATACATTAATCCATACCAATGTACGCTGAATGGACCTAGACTAAAGGCAATGGGATTTATAGAAGCGTAGGGCAGCATAATTTTAGTCCTGAGAAATTAATGTGTATTCTTTACTATAATTGGCAGAGTAATGTATCCAGTCGATGCTTGCCTTCGTGATACCCATGATAGAAGGTAAAAAAACAATAACGTAGACTAATAATAGCAGGCTCGCGGGTATTCTTTCAAAATAGCGCGTAGTTTTTTTCGCAAGTAGCTGACGTACAAAAAAAAGCAGCACGGTTAAACCAATTAACGCTAAAAAATAAAGGCAAGATCCAAGAAATACATGCAGTGCATTATTAGCTTTTATTTCACTACTAGGAATTAAGGTAATAGGAATATTCGTTAGCAGAAGAAAAGTGGCTAACCATAGTGGTAAACCAATGGGCAAAAGTCCTTTTTTAGAAAAATTCCATAAAATAAGAAACGGAACGCTTAATAAGGGAAAATAATACATCCACCCCAAGGGAGAAAATAAGATCATTCCTAGCAAAATAATAGAAAAATCAAGATCAGTTTTTTCCTGTGAATCAATAGTCTTAGTGGGGCGTAGAAAGTAAATGATAGCCAGTAAAAGTAAAGCAGATAAGAAAAGATAAGCAGAAATTAACAAATTAGGTATGGGTAGTAAGGGAATATTCCTTTCAGGTCCTCCGATAAGGCGCAATAAAAATCCATAGAGAGAGACATTCCAGCTTGAAGCAGCCCATACTATTCGATGGCAAACTTGATAATAAGAATAATAGGTATCGATTCCAAAAAATGCGATTGATATTAAGCCGCAACCTAGGATAGTTGCTATGAAGATCAAGAACGCGCGCCATTCTTTACGGATTAAAAAATAAAGTAAAAACAAACCGAAAAAAGGCTTCAAACTAGTGGTGATACCTAAAAAAACAGCAGCCCGGCTGCTATTTTGATCATGTGCTGCGCGCCATCCCAAAATCAACAGTGGTAACAACAATAAACTAACTTGACCAAACTGTAAGCTGGCAAAGGTGGGGAAATAAGCCATAAAGCCGATTAAAAGTAAAAGACATGCAGGCAATGAAAAATGAGCATCAAGTTTTTGTTGTATTAGTAAAATACTGATGCATCCCGCTAATATCGAAAAAAAAGTCCATAGCAAAATGGCTTTAGAATAAGGTAAATAAGCTAGCGGGAAACTGATCAAGGTAAAAAAAGGAGGGTTGAGATTTCCAGCTAAGGAAGTGATAGTTTGCTGAGGTTTAGTTTGCTCGGGTAGCCGTCCATGTGTTAGCGCATTCTTTCTATTTTTAATAAAAAAAACCGGAGAATAGATATTTTTTCCTACTATAAAAAGATGTTGCGAATGATAAAATTTACCATAATCGCTGTAAAGGATGCTGTTGCTTCCCAAGGTAATTGGATAAGTATAACTAATGCAGAATAATCCGCCCAAAATACAGATTCCTAATAAAAACCAATAGAATATTTTTTTTGGCATCATATCAAATCGGGTTATTTAAATGCTTTATTTAAGACCCGCTAGTTGCAGTTGATGATGCAGTTGATGAAAGCTTTTTGCATTGGGCAATGGACCGATTACCACTTGATAATATAAACGTTTATGTAGCGGTGTTTTTGCTATCCTAACCGAAGAGCGCGTCCAATTTTTAACCAAAATAGCTAGTTTTTGCGCTTGTTGACGTTGCTTAAAAATTCCTAAGTGAAGATAGGCGTAATTTTTTGTTTTTCTAGAAGATTTAAGCGAATCGGCATGCTCAGCCGAACGAGCTACACTAGGCGTAATAGCACAAATTTCAACGGGCGCAGTTCCTGAACCCGTCATCCCTAATTTTTTAGCCGCGACGTAAGAAAGGTCAATGAGGCGGTTATGAACGAAAGGACCTCTATCATTGACTTTTACAATGATTTTTTTTCCGTTACGCAAATTGTTAACCTGCAGATAAGTTGGGAGTGGAAGTGTTTTATGGGCGGCTGTCATGCCTGCTACGTTGTAGGTTTCTCCATTAGAAGTTTTAAAGTGGTGAAATTTCATACCATACCAAGAAGCAGTACCCCTGGCCCGATAGCCTTGAGCACTTTTTAATACGTAATAGCGACGTCCTAACACCACGTAAGATTTAGGATTGCCTCGTTTACTTAACGGTTCTGCCTTTGGTACAGCATTGGGAATTTTATCGGAGTTTATCTTAAAAGTGGGAGGGGCATCCTGACGTAGCGGATAACGGTAGCGCTGAGCTCTGGTACTACTACAGGCACTTAATGTTAGAATAAGAATGAAAAGAAAAAATTCTGCTAATAATGTAAAAAATAAGCCTCCTTGCCGAGCTTTATTTTTTATTATCATATGGGCAATGCTCTTGCTGGTGGTAATGATTGATCAATTCGCTTAATTGACAAACAGCCATCGCATACAGTGAACTGGAATTATAGCGTTTAATAACTTGAAAGTTAGTAAATCCTAGCCAATATTCTTTTCCCTGATTGATAGGTAAGGCAATCAACGTAGTTTTGAGTTCTGAGGGTAAGCGATCTTGGGGATAAATAGCATACTTTTCAAATTTTTTCACAGTAAAATCTTTGAAAGACGTTGGTAACTGATGGATGCCCTGGTCTTCCATGCGCGCGCCTACAGCAATAGGTTCAGCTGTTACCCAGCCATGAAATTTAAGATAATGCGCTACGCTGAGGATGGCGTCATCTGAATCACTGACAAGATCGCTATATCCTTTACGCGATGCATCTACCGCTAAATGCCGATAGTTGCTTGGAAGAAATTGTACCTGCCCAATAGCTCCTGCATAAGAGCCTTTCGTTTTTATCGGATTAATGGAAGGATTTTCACGACTTAGTAGCAAAAACTCTACCAGTTCATTCTGAAAAAAACTAGCGCGTCGAGAATGGCTAAAACTTAATGCACTCAGTGAATCCAAGACTCGATATTTCCCCGTTACCTCGCCATAACGTGTTTCTACACCCAAAATAGCGACGATAATTGACGGAGGAACACCATAGCGTTGTTGAGCAATGTTCAGCGTTTTACTATGCTCACTCCAAAATTTGGCGCCTTGGCGAGCACGTTTTTCGGTAACAAAAATAGGCTTATAATCAGACCACGTTAAATTTTCCGTAGGTCGAGAAAATGATGCAAGGATAGAACGGCTTGATTTTACACTGTTAAATAAGGCTTGAAGTTGTTGGCGGTCAAAGTTATATTGCTTAACCATTTTTTCAATAAAGAGATGTACTTCTGGTTTATCTGCATAGGCGGAACAAGCGCTTAAACCAAGAACAATCCATAGAGTAAGTGCTTGAAGAATAAAATGACTTTTGTTTTTTTTCATAACTTTTTCCCTTAGTTACCTACGAGCTTGCGATGTGTTTGTATGGACATAAGAATACCAAAGCTGGCAATGACCGTGATCAAAGAAGTTCCCCCATAGCTGACGAGGGGTAATGGCACGCCCACTACCGGCAATAAACCACTGACCATGCCTATATTAACAAAAGCCGCTATAAAAAAACTCAAACTTAATCCTCCCCCCAGCAAGCGGGAGAAGGTATCTTGTGCTTTTACACTAATATAAAGGCCTCGGCTAGTAATCCAAAAATAAAAAATTAACAGAATAGTGCTTCCAACTAGCCCAAATTCTTCGCCACAAACAGAAAAAATAAAATCGGTGGTATGCTCCGGTAAAAACTGTAGATGCGATTGCGTCCCTTGTAACCACCCTTTACCAAAAAATCCGCCGGATCCAATAGCAATTTTAGATTGAATAATATGATAACCGGCCGCTAAGGGATCTCTTTCGGGGTTAAGAAAAATTAAAACGCGTAATTTTTGATAATCATGCATAAAATGCCAACCAATAGGCGCAATGATTAAAATAAATAAACTACCTAGTAACAAGAGACGCCAACTAATACCCGCAAGTAAAATAACACTAAACCCAGCGATAGCGATCAATAAGGCTGTACCTAAATCTGGCTGTTTTATAACGAATAAGGTAGGAATGATGACAATAGCAACTAAGACAAGCAAATGGAGAAAAGACGGAGGTAATAATTTGTCATGCAGATACCACGCCAACATCAACGGCACTGATAATTTCATGAGTTCGGAGGGTTGGAATTGAAACAGCCAAAGGTTAAGCCAACGTTGTGCCCCTTTTCCGATCACACCTATCAGCAATACAGCGGCAATTAGAAAAAAACTGACCATGAATATCCAAGGTGCCCAAATTCGATAAACGGCTGGCGGAACTTGTGCAAACAGAATCATAATTAAAAAAGCGATCAACATTCGAATGGTTTGTTTGCCCAGTAATTCCATGTTTTGATTGCTCGCGCTATAGAGGATAAACAATCCGATTATCACGAGACTAAGTAACCCTATCAGCAGAGGCTTATCCAAGCGGAAGAGCTCTTTGAGTCCTTGCCTAGAGAGGTAGCGATAATAGGGTTTAAATTTAAACATCGATAACCGCATAGTGAAAAATAAACCGTCATAGTATAGGATAAATTGCTTGCCAAACATCAGCTTTTATTTTTTTCTGCTAGGCATTTGTTTTTCGTTTATCGTATAGTTTAGCTGAACTTACATGAAAAGCCGTTTTTTCACGTAAGTTCAGCTTTGTTGCGTAATCAATAATTCGATGTACAATACGCGCATTTTCAATGCTAACTGTTTCTATGCCTTATTTCTTGCGCTTAGCGTGCTATTTTTTTTTCTACTGGGGTTTAGTTACTCAAGCTTTTGCGTTGACTTTTGAGTTACCTCGTCCCGAAAATAGTCTCGTAGGTCAGGTACAGTGGACACAAGCGCTGCCCGGCGACACGTTCAGTAAGATAGGGCGGCGTTATGATTTAGGTTATTTTGAGCTAGTGGAAGCAAATCCAACGATTGATCCTCAACATCTTGTTCCAGGCACAATTATTGTTATCCCTAGCCGTTTCATATTACCACCAGGGCCTCGTCAAGGCATTGTTATTAACCTAGCTGAATTACGTATTTATTACTATCCAGCGCATCGCCATATCGTGATGACTTATCCAGTAGGTATCGGGCGAGAAGGTTCGGATACGCCGTTAGGACACTCTTGGATTGCACAAAAAATTATTAATCCAACGTGGACAGTGCCTACGTCTATTCGAAAAGAGCGTGCTAAAGAAGGTGTTCATTTGCCCGCAAAAGTGTCACCCGGTCCGGATAATCCCTTAGGCGCTTATGCTATGCGTCTTAAACAAGTGACGTATTTAATTCATGGTACGAATGAGTATGAAGGGGTAGGGCGGCGTAGTAGTGCAGGATGTATTCGCATGTTTCCCGAAGATATTGAAAGTTTGTTTCCTCAAGTAAAATGCCGAGAACGTATTTATGTAGTAGATTTGCCTTATAAAATTGGTTGGAATAAAAATAGACTTTATTTAGAGGCGCATGTACCATTGGAATGGCGATCGACATTAAAGCTGACGCGTAACGCCGCTATAAAAAAGATCACTCATGTGAATAGTGCAAGAGCGGTCCAAATTCAGTGGTCAACAGTCGACGAGATTACCACAAGCCCAAACGGTATTCCTCAGATCATAGGTTATTCCAAAGATACTTCAAAGCACGCTATACATGACCCTGTGTTGGAAAAAAATAAAGTGAAATTGTAATTTATGAACGGCTTGATTACGGAACTTAAAATTTATGCGCTGTATCTCTTTTTGCACAGCTACAAGCTATAAGTTGAGCGCATTAGCCGATTTTTTTCGAAGTCGCTATTATATTGCCAAACTATTTCGTAATGTACTATATATCTCCAAAAATAATAAAGAAATGGATATTTTTTTGTTTAATCATGGCTGTTTTGTAACCTGGGGGCTCAGTAAAAAACAAGAAGAAAAATTGCTAAAGGAAATAAAACCCTTCTCTGTTGATCCCTTAGACAAAATTGAAACCGACCGCTTTATTTATTATATTGATAAAGAAACACGCTTGTTTCCACATCAGCGATTTAATGTCGATGTAATTACGCTAGGGGAAGGTGAAATCGATAATATACAGATGAAATTAGCGATCTCGTATGGTTTAGCACAATCCATTAAATTGGAATTTTATGAGGAATCGATTCAGAAAACTATACAGGCAAATAGTCATATTCCTCGAGAATTAGCGCAATATGGGAGAATATCGCTATCTCGCAAGGCGATATCGAAACGGATTGGTGGAATTTTCTTAACCAGAAGTTCGGTCAATCTCAGTAGTGAATATTTAGATGTCCCTGAATATTTTTGGCGTTATTCTAATCTTGAAGCGTTTTACGTAATGACAGAAAAGTTCTTAGATATTCCTAAACGTGTGGCAGCGCTCAATCAGAAGCTCGATGTCGTGCATGAAATTTTAGAAATGTTGAATAGCCAGTTACAACACCGTTACTCAAGTATTTTGGAATCTGTCATTATTCTATTGATATTTATTGAGATCGTCGTGCAAATTCTCCAGCATCTCTAGAAAATATCCCTATCACAGTCCTTTTTATAAGATAATTGTATAAGCCTCTGGCAAAACCCAAAAAATATGCTATTTTATAGAATCCTAACCTTCTGTTTATCCCTTAATATAAGAGGAAAATGAACCATGGCTAAAAAGTTAGCTAAGAAAAAACCTGTTTCGTCAAAAGCACCTAAAAAAGCCAAAATAACATCCAGTAAAAAAATACCTGTTATAAAAAAATCTTTCACTAAAACTGAGTTACTAAAACACTTGGTGGATAGTACTGAACTGCCTAAAAAAAAGGTAGTCGAGGTCCTTGAAACATTGCAATCTGTCATATTTGCGCATGCAAAGTCAGCGTGTGCGTTTGCGTTACCTGGCGTTCTTAAACTGACGGTAGTAAAAAAAGCAGCAACTAAACAACGTAAGGGTATTAACCCTTTCAATGGAGAGCCTACTGTTTTTAAAGCGAAGCCTGCGCGTAAGGTAGTTAAAATAAAAGCGTTGAAAAAATTAAAGGCGGCCGTCTAATTTTTTTTCATGGTAAGGGCGTTTATGCGCCCTTACGTGGTTTAGGCAAAGGGGCCTACAATGTGGTAGGTTTCCTTTTTTTTCTATAGTTAGTTATGTATTCCAGGAGTTCCATCAGTTTTTCTTCTTAGGAAACCACACTTCTATTTTTAGTCCTGTACCTTCGTCAGGGTTATTCAAGTGAATAGTTCCGTGATGCAGTTTGGTGATTTGCTCTACAATCGCTAGACCTAAGCCACTGCCTTGTGCGTTGTTTCCTAGTATTCGGAAAAAACGTTCAAATACGCGCGTATGTAATTTAGAGGGAATTCCAGGGCCATTATCTATGACTTGTAACCGAATAACATCTGGTAAACTAGAGATAACAACTTTAACCATTCCTTCTCGTAACGTGTAACGTATCGCATTGTCGACAAGGTTACGAATTAATACATGTAAACCCGTAGAGTTTCCTAATAATTCATAGGCTGAATCGGTGGCAATGAGCTCGATTTCTATTTGCTTTAAAATGGCTTGTGGTGCCAATTGTGCGATAACTTCAGCCGCTATGCGGGCTAAATCAACCTTTGTGAAGTGCTCAGGCAGAATAGTTTCGGGACTTAAACGGCAAAGCGTTAACAATTGTTGAATAACATGCGTACATCGATCTACGCTCGTGATAACTTGTTTTAAATACGTATAACAATCTTTCGGATTGGATGCTTTCAGGGCTAATTGAACTTGTGTTTTTAGTGCGGCAAGCGGTGTATGTAATTCATGCGCTGCATCTGCAGCAAATCGTTGCTCGCGTTCAAAGGCTTGTTGTAGACGTAAGAAAAGCTTATTAAGCTCATCGACTAAGGGGCTAATTTCTGTAGGCACTTCATTGAGGTCAACCGGATCGAGATGATCAGCTGCGCGTTCGGCAACTTCTTTAGCGAAAAAACGAATGCTTCTTAGGCCACTGCCAATAATCAGCCAAATGAAAAGACCCGATAACGGATAGATAAGTAGTGTGAGATAGGTGTCGGCGATCAGCATGTGATGAATCATGGCATAACGCGATGTATATTGTTCAGCGATGGCAAGAATTAGACCTTGTCGAGGATCGTAAATTGTAAAAGTACGCCACTTTTCTCCATGCACCGTTCTATCGCTGAGCCCAGGGTTACCTATTAAAGGGGCGTTTGTTGTTTTAGGAGAGCTGAGCAGCAGTACCCCCTTTCCATTCCATAGCTGGAATTTATAACGATTAGCCCTTTGAACCATGTCGTTGTTTTTTATATCGGTGTGATAGCTAAAATTTTTTGCTAAAAATGGATTGACGTTTAATTGCAATTGCATAGCCTTCAGTTTAGAGGCGGTCAGAAGATGCGGAGTATTGATAATTGTTTTGAGTAAGGAGCCCGTTTCTACCAATAAATTATCCAAACTAGCATTAATCGCTTGAGAATCGATATAATAATTGCCCAATGCCGTGATGATAACGGTCGCAACAATGGTCGTTAACAGATTAAATAATAAAAATCGCTTAATCGATAATATCGTATACACTAAGCGTTCTCCTTTTCAACCATATAACCTACTCCGCGAATGGTACGAATAAAATTGATACCCGCTAATTTTTTACGTAGATTATGCACATGAACTTCCAGTGTATTGCTATCGATTTCGTCGTCCCAACCATAGAGGCATTGATTCAAAGAGTCACGAGAAACGACATGGCCGGCATTTTCTAATAATTTTTGCAGCAGGCTAAATTCGCGACGAGAAAGATTTATTTCTTTTCCACTAGAGGTAACAGTGCATGAACTGGGATTTAATTCGATATCGCGATAGACTAGGGTAGGCGCTGCTCGTTGACTGGAACAACGTCGCTGCAATGCTCGAATTCTGGCGGATAATTCATCTAAATCAAAGGGTTTCGTTAAGTAGTCGTCAGCACCACTATCTAGGCCTTTTACTCTATCTTCTATAGTAAGGAGTACGGTTAAGATGAGGACGGGGGTGGTTACGCCAGCGGCGCGCATTTCGTGTAAAACGGTTAAACCTTTCTTGCCTGGTAAGTTCAAATCGAGTAAAATAGCGTCGAAGGCTTCCGTTTTGATAAAATTTAATGCAGTTTGTCCATCGGTAAGCCAATCAACGGTATAACCAAAATGCCTAAGACCATCGCAAATGCCTTCTCCTAGGTTTTTATCATCTTCGACCAAAAGAACGCGCATCATTGGCCTCTTTTTTTATTGTTATTATTAGGGTAAGGCACATACTTCAATAGAAGTCTAATATAGCCCTACTAAACGGCATAAGCGGCCGAATGTCAATATGATTAAAGGGATAATATGGATATTATTTCAAATAAATATCTATTTATGATGTTTTTTAACAAATCGCTTGGAAATCGCTAGGCCTAGCTTGCTTTATCAAACATTCAGACTAGACTTCAGTTTGAAAGTCCCGTTGGCTTGTACTTGAACCTTTATCCTAAAAGGCTGGAGATTGTCTTGAAGCGCGGTGTGCAGGCCCATGAAAGTGGGAAGCCTAAAGTACTTCACAGATCCCCATTTTTGTCTGTTATGTTCAAGTGGGATAAGACACCGACGGGACTTTTACTTTACTAGACCTCTTTCGCAACGTGGTAATTTAGTCAATTTCATTGTTGAACGCCTGGCTACGGTCCTCATTTACCCGCAGTAAACTCCGGTCCTCGCCAGTTGTTCGCCGCGAACTTGACTAAATTTCTGAGTTTCGCAACGTGGTAATTTAGTCAATTTCATTGTTGAACGCCTGGCTACGGTCCTCATTTACCCGCAGTAAACTCCGGTCCTCGCCTCATCTTAAGATCACAAAAGGCGATTTATAGAGAGGCTCCCCTAGCTTGGTTAATAATCAAGAGATCTTCCTCCATCCACAGCAATGATTTGACCCGTAATGTAATTGGCGTCTTTGATTAAAAAGGTAACTGTGTACGCGATATCTTCGGGAGTTCCTGCGCGTTTTAAGGCGCTACGGGCAATGATTTTTTCACGTAAGGCAGGCTTAAATGTTGTTTCATCCTCTGGCCAAAGGACAACACCTGGCGCAATACCATTCACCCGTATTAAAGGGCCCAATTCCTTGGCAAGGGTTTTGGTTAGCATCACCAATCCCGCTTTCGCCACACAGTAAACGAGATAATTTTTCAAGGGACGTTGCGCTTGTATGTCGACGAGATTGATAATGCAAGCATTTTGTTTGCTAAGATAAGGGGCAGCCGTTTGAGATAGGAAAAGGGGTGCTTTTAAATTACTATCAATGAGATCTGCCCAGTTTGCTTCGGTAATTCTCCCTAATGGCGTAGGGTAAAAACTGGAGGCATTGTTGATTAACACATCTAATCTTCCCCATCGCTCAATGATCTTATTAATTAAATTACTGTGATTTTTGATATCTTTTAGATCGGCTTGTAAGCTTATAGCGGTATCATTTCTTTTTTCATTGAGCGCTTGGCAGAGTGTTTCCGCTTCGTTAGCTGATGTTCGGTAGTGAATAGCGAGTCGCATCCCCTGTTGGTGGCAATGACGTGCAATTGCAGCTCCTACGCGTTTCCCAGCCCCTGTTATTAGGACTACCTTAGCATTTGTTTTACAATCTGACATCGTTATTTTTACCTATGTTGATGTGTCTACAATGATGATAAAACGACCCGGTTCTGTATTTTTACCTAATCCTGGCTTACAAGGTCAAAGTGAAACACTGAGTCAATTGATTAGAAGCGAAATTCAGCAGCATAAAATTAACTCAATTAGTTTCGCGCGTTTTATGGAATTAGCTTTGTACGAACCACGTATGGGCTATTATACAGCGGCTTCACATAAATTTGGCAAAAAAGGCGATTTTGTAACCGCCCCCGAGATTTCGTCCTTGTTTGCCCAATCTCTGGGACGACAATGTCAGCAGGTTTTTGCAGATTTAGGAGGTGGTGAAATTCTTGAGGTGGGCGCAGGAACAGGCCAAATGGTAAAAGACATTTTACTATTTTTGGAACAAAAAATAGCTTTGCCAGCTCGTTATAAGATTTTAGAAATCAGTGCTAATCTAAGGCAGCGCCAACGGGCGATGTTAAAAGAGCATATTCCTCATTTGCTCCATTTAATTGAATGGTTAGATGCTTGGCCGATAGCACCCATAAAAGGAGTGGTTCTCGCTAATGAGTTGGTGGATGCATTTCCAATCCATAGATTTTTATGGACTCAGAAGCGTATTCAAGAAATGCGTGTTACGTGCGATAAAAATAGCTTTGATTGGTATTTAGCACCGCTGGAATCCGCTGTACTTGTAGAGCAATTGCACCAGCTAAAGAGTCATTATTTTGACCACGTGGCGCACTATGCGTCAGAAGTTTGTTTGGGCCTAGTGGACTGGATGGATAAATTTAGTGCAGTAATAGGGCAAGGATTGGCCCTTATCATAGATTATGGCTATCCCGAGCGTGAGTATTATCATTTTGAACGCTGCCAGGGTACACTCATGTGTTATCATCAGCACCGAGCTCATGTGGATCCCTTTACCTTAATTGGATTACAAGATATCACCGCTTCGGTTAATTTTAGTTGGCTTGCGCGGTGTGCTACGGAGGCTGGGCTTACAGTAGCTGGTTTTACCTCCCAAGCTGCTTTTTTAATTAATAATGGTTTGTTACAACACGTAGAAGAATGTTATAATAGGGCGCCGTCGATAGATATGAATCGACAAGTTCATCGATTGACTTCGCCGAATGAAATGGGTGAATTGATAAAAGTGATAGGGCTGACCCGTGGGTATGAATCAGCTGTGCAGGGATTTGCGCAATACGATAGACGAGCTCGTTTGTAAGTTAATTGCTAGTAACTTACAATTAAGCGGGTGACAGCAAGGTGTTTAAATTTTTACGTAGCCAAAAAAATAAGGATACAATTTATGACTGTTAACACAGTTTTTTCTACAAATGTAATCGTATCTCCGGCACGGATGACCGTAACTGAAGGTGCTGAAATGGTTGTGGGTAAGATTAGTGTCTTGAAAGAGAGTACGAGTAGAGTAGCGGAGAAGCTTGGAAAAGAGAAGGGAGTTGGGCTCCACAGTGGCGCTGATAAGCTAGATAATATAAGTAATGATATAAGTAAGCAAATGCAAGCGATTGCGGGACCACGGGCAACAGCCAATGGGTTTTACGTAGTTAGGCCATAATATATGCTGCATTCAGAGCAAGAAATAAAAGCTGCCTTAGAAATCAAAAAAATACTTGATGAAGGAATTGAGAATGGTCCATGGCGGGCTAATTTATATCTGAAAGGTATCAAAAAAAAGCTGGAAGAGTTGCGAGAGCAATTTGAATTAGGGATAGGTTTAGAGCAGATTAAGGAAGAGCAGTTTACTGGCTCGTCTTCAGTCAATGGGGGTAGCAGTAACACGAGTGAAATCTATATTTCACTTTATCAGTCACAGGGAGGCAATCTCCATAAATGGGGTGAAGTCATTGCTTCGCTGGTGCGTTATTCGATGGGGCGGCCTATTTATGGGGATGAGAACGATGCCAGGGCAGCAACCCGATTAACCGATAGGAACCCTAACAACTCTTACGTAGTCGTAAAAGTAAATCCCGAAGCTATATTGCCAGATTCTGTCGAGCAGCCTCGATTTGATCGAGAAGGGCGTAAGCTCATTGTATTACGGGAAGGTGCGATCAACTTACGTAACGTTGTTCGTTTAGTGCATAGCACGGGCCAGTATAAGTTTGTGGGTAATTTTTTAGTAAAACAAGCGTGAAGTGCAAGCGTTTATTGTACTAGTGAAGTACTGACAAAATTTATATATTAGACTTCTTTCGAAACTCAGAAATTTAGTCAAATTCGCGGCGAATGACTGGCGAGGACCGGAGTTTGCTCCGGGTAAATGAGGACCGTAGCCAGGCGTTCAACAATGAAATTGACTAACACCACGTTTCGAAAGAGGTCTAATGACTCGAGATTTTGTGAAAATAATAGACTTTTTTCGAAACTCAGAAATTTAGTCAAGTTCGCGGCGAACGACTGGCGAGGACCGGAGTTTACTCCGGGTAAATGAGGACCGTAGCCAGGCGTTCAACAATGAAATTGACTAAATTGCCACGTTTCGCAAGAGGTCTAATGACTCGAGATTTTGTGAAAATAATAGACTTTTTTCGAAACTCAGAAATTTAGTCAAGTTCGCGGCGAACGACTGGCGAGGACCGGAGTTTACTCCGGGTAAATGAGGACCGTAGCCAGGCGTTCAACAATGAAATTGACTAAATTGCCACGTTTCG
>Ga0210402_10000766_pt1 | contig 34820 bp, 26 predicted proteins | sample IncBWC7MmetaG_FD_161055 | JGI IMG/M metagenome (GOLD analysis project Ga0210402, IMG submission 161055) | Forest soil microbial communities from Barre Woods Harvard Forest LTER site, Petersham, Massachusetts, United States - Inc-BW-C-7-M | ecosystem: Environmental > Terrestrial > Soil >...
GGTCCGCGGCGGGCTGTTCACTACAAGCCCGAAATGGCGAGCGCGCAGGTGAAGACGTGCGTCTTGTTTGCGGGGCTGTTTGCGGAGGGCGAGACGGTTGTCGAGGAACCGATTCGCACTCGCGACCACGGAGAACTCGCGTTGCGCGCCTTCGGCGTGGACGTTGCGAGGGCCGGCAGCGTGTCGCGCATTCGCGGCGGACAAAAACTCTCAGCCATTGAAGCCCACGTCCCGGGCGACCTTTCGAGCGCGGCATTTTTTCTGGTCGCGTCCGCGCTCTTTCCCGATTCGCACGTTACGCTGCCGGGAATTCTGATGAATCCTACCCGGGCGCGGCTGCTCGACATTCTGATCATCATGGGATTGAGAATCTCCGTCGCTCATCTTGAAGAACACAGCGGAGAGCTGATCGGCGCGATTGAAGCCATGGGCGGCACCTGGAAAGGCGGCACGATCGCTGGCAGTGATACGGCCGCGCTGATTGACGAGATTCCCGTCCTGGCGGCAACTGCGCCGTACACCGAAAACGGACTGGAAGTGCGCGACGGCAAGGAATTGCGGGTGAAGGAGTCCGACCGCATCATGGCCGTGGCCACCAACCTTCGCAAGATGGGCGCGGAAGTGGAAGAGCGTCCGGATGGACTGCGTATTCCGGGAGGCCAGCGCCTGCACGGCGCTGAACTGGATTCGTTCCACGATCATCGCATCGCGATGGCGTTCGCCGTCGCGGCCTTGCGCGCGGAAGGCGAGACGGTCATTCATGGAGCGGAGGCAGCGGGAGTGTCATATCCGGCGTTCTTCGAGGATTTGAAGGCGGTAACAAGCTAGGCTGCGAGCTGTGAGCTACGAGCTGCGAAAAATCCCGGGTCTGTTTGCTCGAAGCTCGCGGCTCGAAGCTCGTAGCTATCTCTAAATGACTGACGAAACCCTCACTCCCGACTCCCGCCTGCAACAGGAATTCAACCGCTGGGCAGCGGAAGGTGAAGGCGCGAAGATGGAGCGCCATCATCTCGACATCACGCAGAAGACGCTGCGTTTGATGGAACTGACGCCGGGTGACCGCATACTCGATCTCGGTTGCGGTTCCGGATGGGCTACGCGGCTGCTGGCACGGCTCGCCGCCGAGGGTCAAGTCGTTGGGATCGATATCTCGGACGAGATGGTGCGCCAGGCGCGGGACGAATCCGTGCAATTTCCTAATATCGAGTTCCGGGTTGGGTCGGCGGCACAGATTCCATCGGGTGATAATTCCTTCGACAAAGTCTTATCGGTCGAATCGTTTTACTACTATCCCGATCAGGATCGCGCGCTGGAAGAATTATTTCGCGTGATGGCTCCGAACGGGCGGTTGTTCATCCTCATCAATCTCTACACCGATAATCGATATTCACTGCAGTGGGTGCCGAAACTGAAAGTTCCGGTGCACGTGCGGTCGGCGGCGGAGTATGTCGAGCTGCTCAAGTCACACGGACTTCAAAACGTAGAGTACCGCCAGATTCCGGACGACACTCCCACGCCCGAGAACTACAAGACGACTTCGTTCCACTCACTCGACGATCTGAAGGCGTTCAAGCGCGTGGGAGCGCTGCTGTTGATGGGATCCAAACCCAGTACGTCTCCGGACGGGTCGACGTAAAAACAGTTGTTGCTTAGATCTCGTTGTCGTCTTTGTCCTTGTCGCCGCCGCCGTCTGTATTCTTGGCCGGACTCATCGGACGATTGTCGTTGGCGTGCGTGATTTCGATGTGTCCGTTCACGTTGTTGAGCTTCACGAGAGTTCCGCCTCCACCCAATTCACCACGCAGGCTGTGACCGACGAAGCGGTGGGACACGGGCAACCCGAAGTCGTTCGAGATTCCGCCCGAAACGGTGTTCGCTTCCACTTCGGCCCGGGCGTCGGAAGGCAAGGTCAGGCGCAGCGCGCCATTCACCGCGGAGAGTTCCAGCGGCGACGAAGACAACTTGCTCATGCTCGCGTCCAGTTGGCCGTTGACGGTGTTCAGTTCGGTGCGGCCTTCGAGATTGTGAGCCTGGAGGCGTCCGTTGACGCACGAGGCGTGTACTTCTCCGGCGACATCCTGAATGTCGAGCGAGCCATTCACCAGTTTGATTTCGTCGAGCCTGGCTTTCCGCGGCACGACCAGCGTGTACTCCACGCTCGCCGGATTATCGTGGCGATCGTTCCAGAAACTGTTGTCGTGGCTGGGATATTCGGTACGGATGGAAAGAGAGTCCGGATGAGAGCTGATGTCGATTTTCGCTTCGTCGAGACGCTCTTTGGTCCAGGCGCGCTTGACGGCGTCGAGCTTGACTTCGTTGCGGTCCCAGCTGGTGATGTGCACCGGGCCGTTAATGTTTTCCAGCTCGATCCGGCCCGTGGCGGAGAGCTGATAGACCTGGTGAAACTCTTCGGTCAGTTTGCCCTGGTCGGATGCGTGTCCGAGGGCGGCGAACAGAAACAGGACGGATACGGCGCCTAACGACGCGCCCAGCCAGGTTGCGAGTCTCGATTGGCGTTGCATGGAGGCCTCCATTTTTCTCTTAGACGGGGAAGCGGGACGGCAGTTAGCACTTAGCGTCTAGCATTTAGCAAACAGCACTCTTGCGAACGGCGATCCACTTTGTAGTATTGTCATTTTGACGCGTCCGGAGCCGAGAGCCTCTGGCCAGCGTCGACTATGCCATTCGTCAAAATTGGTACCGAATCCGACCTCCCGGCCATCAACGAAGTGAAGGAACTTCCTTGTGGCGACAAGATGATCTGCATTTCGAACGTCAACGGCGAAATCGGCGCCATGGACAATACCTGCCTGCATCGCGGCGGGCCGCTCGGCGAGGGCGTGATTGAAGGTGGTCTGGTGATTTGTCCGTGGCACGGATGGGCCTGGGATCCGAAGACAGGATCGGCGCAGGTGCCGGGGGCGAAGATTGCGGTGTATCCGGTGAAGATTGAGAACGGGGATGTGCTTGTGGAGGTTTAGGCCTATCCCAAAAGTTTTGAAAACTGCCCTGGCCGTGCTTCAAATCCGGGAAACACACTGGCCAAATTCTTGTTCCCCAGGTACCCCGTCACCATTTCGCCGAGCACCAACCGGAAGTCGGTGGTCACGGCGAGATCCCGTCCCTCGTAAAGTTGCGATTGATCGAGCCCCGGCCAGCGTCCATAGACTTTGCCGCCTTTCACTGGGCCGCCTAATACGAACATGACGTTGGCATGGCCGTGGTCGGTGCCGCGATTGCCGTTTTCTTTCGCAGTGCGGCCGAATTCGGACATGGTGACGATCACCGTGTCTTCAGCGAGGGCGCCGAGGTCGGTCCAGAGCGCGGAGATCGATTGCGAGAACTCGGTGAGGACGTTGGCGATTTGTCCCTGGGTGCTGCCTTCATTGACGTGATGATCCCATCCGCCGATGTCGGCGAAAGCGACTTGCACGCCCAGGTTGGCTTTGATGAGTTGCGCGAGTTGTTTCAGGCTGTCGGCGAAGCGTCCGCGGGGATAGTTCGCGTTGGGCGACGGAGTGTACTTCGACGGATCGGCGGCTTTCAACGTTTTCACGGCGTCGAAGGTTTCCTGTCCGGTGCCGTGCAGAGCGGTGTCGACGGAATTCGCGTACATGGCTTCGAACGTGTTGGAGGCCGCCGAAGGTTTTGCGCTATGTCCGCCGACGGAAAAGTCATTCAGGTTATTGACTGCGACCGCGGTTTCTTTCCCCGCGAGAATGCGCGGCAGCGAAGGGCCAAGCGCGATCGCGCGAAACGCGGCTTTGTCCGCAGGCATTTCGTGCAGAGCACGGTTAAGCCATCCATCTTCAGTGACCTTCACGCCCGGTGTGCCGGACTCCATGTAGTCCTGCGCATCGAAGTGCGAACGCGTGGGGTCGGGAGAACCGGCGGCATGGACGATTGCGAGGTGTCCCTGCTTCCACAACGGCTGGAAGGATGACATCGACGGATGCAGTCCGAAAAATCCGTCAAGATCGAGTACGGACTTCTTGGGAATATTGATCGTCGGACGCGCGGCGTAGTAAGCAGACTCGCCGTGCGGGATGACGATGTTGAGACCGTCGGCGGCGCCGCGTTGAAACAGGACGATCAGGCGCTTCGGGCGCGATCCTGGATCGGCCGCGCCATACGCGGCGCGCGCCAGAAAACTCGGCAACGCTGCCGTGCCGACGGCCGCGAGAGCGCTATTGCGAAGGAAGATTCGGCGGGTAATGGACATAAATGAGCCCTCAGCTATTCGCTATCTCCTCTGAAACTCCGGCGACCCAAGAATCAACCCTGCGATCGCTGCTACGTTTGGCGGACGCTTGTTGTCATCCAGCTTTCGCTGCGTGATGGTTGGATCGTCCAGTTGCTTGCTGATCGTATCGTGCGTTTGTTTGGAGACGTCGCCGGCCAGCAGCAATTCTTCGAGCGCGGTCAGCGCCTGCTGCGGGTCCTGGGTGCCCTGGGCCAGTTGTCCGGAATCGACCATGACGCCGCGCACTTTGCCGGCGGCCAGGCCCAACGCGAAATTCATCCGACCCAGGAGCGCCGACGAATTCACCCAGGCATCGGCCTTCATCGAGTAGCCGGTGGGGGGCAGCATCCCGTAGGGCATCATGCCCATATTGTTAAGTGTGCCGAGCAGGGCGCGTGTGTCGTCGACCTGCGCGCCGCTCGCTCGCACGGCAGACACCACAAATTCCAGAGGCGTTTTTACTTTCGCGCGATACGCTTCTGGCGCCCAGAATTCCGGCGAACTGAACATCGTGCTCAGGACTTCGCGAATGTCGCCATGTTTCTTGAGGAAAGTTTGCGCCATGCGGTCGACGAGCGCCGGCGGAGGATCGTCGCTGACGAAGCGCATGGCGAGCTTTAGCGAAATGAAATGCGCCGTCTTCGGATTCTTCGCCAGCAACCTTAGAACTTCCAGGCCTTCTTTTTCGCCGTTCTCTTTGATCTTGTGGCCGAGCACGACTTTCGTGCCGGGGTCGTGGCGGCGCGGGTCGAAATGGAAAGCCGCACCCTGATTCGGCTGATCGATGGTCCATCCCGTGAAAACCCTGGCAACTTCGGTGACGTCTTTCTGAGAATATCCGCCGTTCACGCTGAGCGTATGTAGCTCCATCAGCTCGCGGCCGTAATTTTCGTTCAGGCCGCTGGCGACTTTGGCTTTTCCTTTTGCCGGACGTGTCTGCAGTGGGCCGTGGCGGTGGCCATGATTCTGATTGTGGTTGCGCGGCGGCGCAAATCCCAGCCCTACTTCGGAGTCCGGACCCACGCTCAACCAGTTGTCGAGGTAGTACAGCATCGCCGGACTCTGCGCCGTCGCGACCAGCAGGTCTTCAAATTTTCCCAGCGCATGCGGACGGATCACGTCGCGCTCGTAGCTCGTCAGCAAAATCCTGTCGGTGCCCTTGTTGATGAAAACGTTGAAGTGGTTGAACCAGAAGTCGGTCATCACCTCGTCAAGCTGGCGTTCGCTATAGATGGCGCGCAGCAATTTCGCCTGCGTCAATTCTCCCGTCACGACTCGTTCAGGGTTCCGTAGCGCCATCAGCGTTTCTTTCTGCTGCGGCGTCATGCCTTCCATCATGGCGTCGGCTTTCTGGCCATTCAGGTCTGAGGTCAGCGCGAGTTGCTCGTCGGCCGGCATTTTCAGAATCTCCTTCAGGCGCTGGTCGGCGGGCAGATCAAGGAGCTCCTGAATTTTCTGATTCGCGAAGCGGCGGTCTTCCTGGCGGCGAGCCTTTTGGGGATCGTCCATTCTTGGATCGTCCATTTTTCGGTCGTCGATGGCAGGAGCCATGGTTGATTCGCCGTCCGCCCTAGCCGTGGCGGCATCGGCGGGGACGCTCTTGCCCGCTTCTTCCTTTCGATCTTTCTTGTCTTCGTAGCGCTGAAGTTGGTTTTCGTAGACGGCGCGTTTCGTCGGATCGGTGGGCACGTCGGCTTTGCCGTTGGCAACTCTACGAATCACCTGATTGGGAGGAAAGTTCTCCACCAGTTCGCGCGTGTTCATCCGCAGGGTACGCAGCGGAGCGAGCCGGGCCTGGAGCGCGGAGTCGTCAATTTTTTCAGGATGCAACTGGAGATCGATCCACTTCTCAACGCCCATCTGGGCTACACGCTGTACATCGCCGGGCCGGGGACCAAACGTCAAGCGGTTGAGAGCATGGGTGGCGCGCTTCTGTTCGTCCATGGCGCCGGAAACTTGGACCTTCTTTTTGGCCGCGAGTTGGCTTGCTGTCGCGGCGATCAACAGCAGTCCACCGGCGATAGCGAGATGGCGGCCGCGAAGCATTGGGATACCCACTAGAGTGAACCCAGTTTACGGGAAAAGTTGCTGGAGAGGCAGCCGCGAGCTACGAGCTACGAGCTTGTTTCCTTCGAAGACGCTGACCCAGTTGCATTAAGCTCGAGGCTCGTAGCTCGCGGCTTGCTAACGCTTCAGTTGCGCTACGTAGGCATTACCCGCTTGTCCCTTGCGGGCGGTGCTTTCGATGAACTTCAGGAATTCGCGAAGGTGTTCTTTTTCCATCAGTTCGGCTTCGGAGAACTTTACACGTACGCCAAACGAGGGCGCGCTGCGCGTGACGACACCGGTCAGGATGACGCCTTTCACCCAGATCTTGCCGTTCGCGACCCACAACCCAATGCCCACGGTTCTGCCGGGCGGGATGGGAGTGGCGGTCTCCACGAAGCATCCGCCGCGGCCTACGTTGGAGAGATTGCCCCAGATCGGCGCTTCGACTCCTTCGATATGCAGTTCGACGGCGACGAAACACTTGATACGGGCGTAACGGCGGCGGTCCTCAGCGGTCTGTGGCGCAAAGAGATCGGGTTCGAAGGGTGGTGTTTCCCTGATCGGCTCCGGATGGGGCAACGCGGCAGCCTTGACCGGCGCGGTTACGGGAGAACCGCTGGCACTGGCAGCGGCGGCACGCGCCTTGAGGGCCGATTCCTTGATCTGGCGCATGGCCGTGAGCAGTGCTTGCTCCCGCTTGTCCGGAGACACTTCGCGGTAGGTTTGCAGGAGTTTGCCCAGGTGGCTCACCAGATCGGGATCAGTGAGCAGACGCGTCCAATCCGAACCTTTTGCGGTCGAGTCTTTCGTTGAATTCTTCATGCGGAACGGCTTACCTCACGCAAGTTTTGAGCGCAAAAGGGGAAGGCGCTGGCTCCTCTAAGATGTTACGGAGGGTGGATGTTACGCAAGTGACCAAGGTCACGCCAAGCATCTCGAACGGACGATGCCGGGGCGGCTGGCGGTTGCACGAATCGAACATAAATAATTCGATAAATATTTCTCTTGCATCGCTTTGCGGGGAAGTGTAATCCAAAGGGCTTGTTTCCCATGCTTTGCAGGAGCGACTACGGTTTGATGGTAGGGGCAACTTCTTTTTCTTTCTGGCGGCGGTTTCTGTCTGTCTCCCTTCTGATCGGCTTGGCGGTTCAGGGGAGATCTGCGCCCGCGCAAACCACCGGCTATCCCGCGAGCGGAACGAGTTCAACCCCGTCTTCTTCCCAGAACACCGTGTTTGGCAGCGTGGCTGATTCCAAGCCGGTACCCGGCGTCCTTCCCCTCACGTTTCGCGAAGCGATTCAACGCGCGCTACAGCACAACCTTGCCGGACTTCTCTCGGAATACAACACGACCGCGGCGCGCGGCGAAAAGTGGAAACAACTGAGTGAACTGCTGCCCAACGCCAATGCCACTGTGACCGAGGTTGCGGAGAAGCAAAGTCTGGAAGCTCTGGGACTGCGTGGCGGCACGTTTCCACGGGTGATCGGACCGTTCTCTTATTTCGATGTCCGCGCATCCGTCACGCAAACAGTCTTCGACTGGAAAGCGATTCAGCAGTACCGCTCGTCGACGCACAGCGAGACGGTGGCGCAACTGAATCTGAAGGACGCGCGTGAATTAATCGTTCTGGCGACAGGGAATGTTTATCTTCAGGCCATCGCGCAAGCGGCGCGGGTGGAAACTGCCCAGGCGCAGGTCGAGACGGCGGACGCTCTGTTCAAAAAGGCGGACGCGGAGCTTAAGGCGGGGACGATTCCGGCGATTGATTCGCTGCGGTCGCAGGTGCAATTGCAGACACGCCGCCAGCAGTTGATTTCCGCCAACAACGATTTTGCCAAGCAAAAGCTCGTGCTCGCGCGCGTCATCGGGCTGGCGCCGGGACAGGAATTTGAACTTGCAGATAAATCTCCTTACGAACCGTTCCTGATGCCCGATCTGTCGACTAGCCTGCAAAGGGCCTACACGCTGCGTTCCGATTACAAGGCGGCGCAGGAGCGGCTTTTCGCGGCGCAGCTGGAGCACAGCGCCGCGGTCGCGGGATACTTTCCAACCCTCGGAGTCGCAGCCGACTACGGAGAAATCGGGCCAGCGCCGGGGAGTATTCTGCCCACATTCCACGTGGCGGGAACACTGAATATTCCGATCTTTCAGGGCGGCAAGGTGCACAGCGACGTGCTCAAAGCGGATGCGTCTCTGCGCGCGGCGCAGGCCCAACTCGCGGACTTGCGCGGGCAGATCGATCAGGACGTGCGCAACGCAGTGTTTGACCTGCAATCGTCGGCGGAGCAAGTCGAGGTGGCCCAGAGTTCCGTGAACCTGTCCGAGGAAGCGCTCACGCAATCGCGCGACCGGTTTTTCGCGGGTGTTACGGACAATCTGGAAGTCGTGCAGGCGCAAGAGGCGGCTGCGACGGCGCACGAGCAACTGATTTCCAGCCTGTATCTGCACAATCTCGCGAAGGTTTCTTTTGCCCGGGCGATCGGACGCGCGGAAGAAGGCGTCCTCGAATATTTGAAAGGCAACTAATCTATGGAAGAGAACAAGCCTGCCGGATCCGATCCGAAGCCGGAGTCGCGTCCCGCACCGCAACCCCCATCCCAGGACACCGATGCCCGCTACAAGCGGCGAGCGGCGTTGCTTGGCAGCCCGCGCGCCAAGTGGGGACTCATCCTCGTGCTCGTCGTGCTGCTGGCCGGCGGATTCCTGCTCTGGCGATATTTTGCCAGCTACGAATCGACCGACGATGCGCAGATCGACGGCCACATCAACTCCGTGAGCGCGCGGGTCAGCGGGCACGTCATCACGCTCAATGTGGAAGACAACCAGTACGTAGAGAAGGGAACGCTGCTGGTGGAGATTGATCCGGCGGATTACCAGGTGACGGTCGCGCGCGCGCGTGCCGACTATGCGGACGCGCTGGCGCAGTCCTCGGCGGCGGGGATCAATGTGCCGGTGACGGATGTGAGCACATCGGGACAGGTGTCGTCGACACAGGCCGGGGTAAGCAGCGCGTCCGCGGGCATCGCCGCGGCGAAGCAGAATTTTGACGCCGCCCAGGCGCAGGTTGCCGAAGCTGAAGCCAACAACGCGAAGGCGCAAAGCGATCTTGTCCGCTACAAACAGTTGATCGACAAGCAGGAAATTTCGCAGCAGCAATATGACGTAGCGGTGGCGGCGGCGAAGTCCGGCACGGCGAACGTAGAGGCGGCGCGAGCGGCAGCAAAGTCAGCGGCGGCGCAGGTAGAACAGGCCCAGAGCAGACTCGCGCAGGCGCAATCCGACCTTCGAACAGCACAGACGGCGCCGCAGACCATGCGTGTCACCAGGGCGCGCGCAATGTCGGCGCAAGCGGCGGCGGATCGCAAGAAGGCTGAGTTGGATCAGGCAGAACTCAATCTCCAGTACACGAAGATCGTCGCGCCCGTGACAGGAGTTGTCACCAACCGGACGGTCGAGGTCGGCCAGAACGTTCAGGTCGGCGGGGAGATGATGAAGATCATCCCACTCGAAGATGTGTGGGTCACGGCGAATTTCAAAGAGACGCAGCTCCGCAAAATGGCGGCCAACCAGCGCAGCGAGATTGATGTGGACGCCAACGGAAAGACCTACAAAGGCCACGTCGATTCGATCGCGGGAGCGAGTGGCGCACGCTTCAGCCTGCTTCCGCCCGAGAACGCTACCGGCAATTACGTGAAGGTCGTGCAGAGAATTCCGGTGAAGATTGTCTTCGAGCCGGGCGAAACCAAGGCGCATGATTTGCGTCCCGGAATGTCCGTGACGCCGAAGGTCTGGATTCGCTGATGGCGGCTGCTTCCATTCCCATGACCGGCGTCGCGGCGCCGCAGCCGGCGGTTAATCCGTGGATTATCGCGATTGCGGTGACGCTGGCGACGTTCATGGAGGTGCTCGATACAAGTATTGCCAACGTCGCGTTGCCGCACATTGCCGGCAGTCTGTCGGCGGGACAGGACGAGAGCACATGGGTGCTGACTTCCTATCTCGTTTCGAACGCCATCGTTCTGCCGCTCAGCGGATGGCTCTCTTCGATTATGGGCCGCAAGCGTTTTTACATGAGCTGCGTTGCGCTTTTCACGATCAGCTCCGCACTCTGTGGATTCGCTCCCAGTCTGCCCATGTTGATTTTTTTCCGGGTACTGCAAGGTGCGGGCGGAGGCGGATTGCAGCCGAGCGAACAGGCGATTCTGGCCGACACGTTTGCTCCAGCGAAACGCGGCATGGCGTTCGCGGTGTATGGCGCGGCCGTGGTCGTGGCTCCGGCGATCGGTCCGACACTCGGCGGATGGATTACAGACAACTTCAGTTGGCGCTGGATTTTCTTCGTCAACATTCCCGTGGGCATTCTTTCGATGGTGCTGACGTCACGACTCATTCAGGATCCGCCCGACTTTCACCGCCGCAAGTTGGGCGAGACCAGCATCGACTACATGGGTCTGGGCCTGATCGCGGTGGGACTGGGCGCGCTCCAGATCGTTCTCGACAAGGGCCAGCGCGACGACTGGTTTGAATCGCGGTTCATCCTGGTGCTGAGCCTGATTGCGGCGGGGTGTCTGATCACTGCCATCTTCTGGGAATGGCGGCACAAAGACCCGATTGTGGATCTTCACTTGTTCCGCAATCGCACCTTTGCGACCGCCAATTTTTTAATGTTCATGCTCGGCTTCGCTTTGTTGGGAAGCACGTTGCTGATTCCGCTGTTTGCCCAGACACTGCTGGGGTATACGGCAGAAACGGCTGGACTGGCGCTGTCCCCTGGTGGTTTTACGATTCTTTGCCTGCTGCCGCTGGTCGCGTTTCTTCTCTCGCGCTACGACCCGCGCCTGCTGATTGCATTCGGCTTGACGACGCTATCCCTGGCGCTGTTCCACATGACGAGATTCGATCTCGATGTGGACTTTAAGACCGTGATGATCGCACGCTGCTTCCAGGGAGCCGGACTGGCGTTTCTGTTCGTCCCGATCAACACCGTTGCCTATTCCAACCTTCAGCCGGGAAAGAACAATGCTGCCTCGGGACTGATGAACCTGGCACGCAACATCGGCGGGAGTGTCGGAATTTCATTTGTGACGACGCTCCTGGCGCGCCGCACACAGTTCCATCAGGCGCGGTTGTCGGAGAATTTAAGCGGAGGCAGCGGTCCGCTTCAGAGGATGTTGCAAGGGCTTACGGCTACCTTTACTGGGGGCGGTTACGGGCCTGCCGGAGCGGCCCAAAAGGCTTATGCTATGGTACAGGCAAATGTGATCCAGCAAGCCACGATGCTGGCATACGTGGACTGTTTCTGGCTGCTGGGCGCCGTTATCCTTTGCCTGGTCCCGGTTGTCTTCCTGATGAAGAAGTCGAGGCCGGGCGGGGCGATCGCGGCTCATTGAGGAGGGCCCCTATGTTTCGCATCATCACGCTGGAGCGGGAGTTCGGTTGCGGTTGCGGCTACATCGGGTCGGAACTGGCGCGCCATCTGGGATGGAAGCTCTGGGACCAGAATCTGACCTGCGAGATCGCGCGCCGCGCCAACGTGGAGGAGTCTGAAGTGGCATCGTGCGAAGAGCGAGTCGATGGCCGCCTCTACCGCATCGCAAAAGCATTCTGGCGCGGTAGTTATGAACGCGCCATGCCGCTCTCCGAGCAGCACGCCTTCGATACCGACCGCATGATCGCTCTGATGGAGGAAATCATGGGCACGATTGCCGAAGAAGGAAATGCGGTGGTCGTGGGGCGCGGCGCCCCGTACTTTCTGCGCGGCCGGACCGATACCTTCAGCGTATTTACATTCGCTCCTCACGATGAGAAAGTTCGTCGCCTGATCAAGATGGGAAAGACTCCCGAGGAAGCCGAAGACCTTCTCCAGACCGTCGACAAGGAGCGCATTGGATTCGTCAAACACTACTTCAACGCTGACTGGCCGACGCGCAGCCTCTATCACCTGATGATCAATACCAAAATGGGTGACGAACGAGTGATTGCAACCATTCTCGACACCATGCACGCGCTCGAGTCCAGCACTTCCGAACAGCCGGTGGGCGCCATTCGCTAGAGCTAAGATCGTAACCAAACCTTCACATGACTTCCGTCAATGTGAAAATATCCGCAAGCTTCAAATCTTTCGCGCGCCTTTCGTTCGATCAAGATGCGGCCAAAACGTGCGCCCCTAGCGTCGTTGGCGGAACTTTTCGACACCCGTTACCGGGCGGTGCAATTTTCCGCCGTTGAGTTTCCTGGGCTAGGAAGGGTGAAACATCTGAAGTACTTGGTGATGCCGCTCGGAGAGGCGGGTTAGCGTTCACGCCGTGGTTCTGCTGTGCGCATTTCTCGCGATCGGATATGACAGGAACGCCGCGCGGGCCGGCAATCTTCTTCGCTCGAAATCGACCGGTGTTCTCGCATGCGAATGCGATACACATCCTCAAACGCGAACAGAGGTAGATCAGCGAATCCGAACCTGAAGAACGCTAGTCCTGCCCGCCCTCGAGCCGAGCGGACGTCGGCGTCGGCGTCGCGGTCTCTGTCCGCGTTCCAATCCCAATTTCCATCGCCGTATTTTTCGGAAACACGACCTCTTGCCCGCGGGCGATGAAGTGAGAGTAAACCGACATTCCAGCTCCGTAGGCGCCCATGGTGTAACCGACTGGGCGAGAGCGCACGAGCGCGCCCACGACCATACCGACGAGCTTGAATCCGCCCGCGCCGCCGGCCACGCGGTTGCTGGCATTGCCTGCGTTGCCGCTGCCTACGGCATCTTCATCGCCGTGCAGGGAAATCGCCGCCAGTCCCAGCGACACTCCAGTTGCCAGGTACCGGGATCTCGAAGTCGTGGCTTCAGCGCCGCCTTCAGAGTCGAGTTTCACATTTCCATCTTTTCCCGCTTGCACGCCCTCGAGCGTGGCATGGACTCTTTGCCCGATCCCATCGGGAGGCACGAGTTCGATAAACGCAATGCGCAGCTGTCCGTTCCTCTTCAACCGGCGCGCCGGCTGGACCTGCCGAACCGTGCCTTTCAGCCTGCTGCCTTGTGTCAGGACTAACCGGCCATCGTCTAACAAAGGCCGCGACAAAACCGCCTCAACTTCCTGTCCCTTTTGTGAGGTGGCCGACGACAATGGTGTAAGCAAGCGAGCACGAACTGTAGTCCCCTCGGGCAGCGGACTACCCGGAGCTGCCATATCCGGCGTTGCCTCGCTCCCGAAGTCAAGCGGGGCTTCCAGTTCCGCGAAGTACACGGTCCCCGCCGGAATGTACTGCGCATGCACCGGCAGCTGCGACTGGACGTAGCGCTCCAGCCGTCGCACGCGGCCCGGTGTCTTGAGCTGTTTCATCGCCGCTTCCCATTGCTGTCTTGCTTGCTGCTTCGCTTCTTGGGTCTTCTCCGCAGCCAGGTCTCCTATGGTCTTCTTGTCCTTCGGTTCCGGAGCTGTCACAAACTGCAAAACCTGGCCAGAACCGGGAGTTGCACTGCTCTGGACTGAGAGACGGCTGCCCCCGGGCAGCACGAGTTCCTTGAAACCGAGTTCAACGTTTCGGGAAGGAGTGAAATCCGCGTTGAGAACGGATAAAGTGCGTTTCGATCCGGAGATCGCGTCGATCCTGGTCACTTCACCCTCGATCTCGGACCCGACCGGGATGACCAACTGGTCCAGTGCATATACTGGCTCCACAACTCGCGCATGCACTCGCTGTCCGACTCTCCGTACGCGTATTTCCTGATCGAGCGCCACCTGCAGCGCTGCGCCCTTTGGCACTGTCAAAGACACCATCGCGGGAGTCGTGGGCTGCTCAGGATTCACATCCGCGGGCGTCTTGCGCGCCGAGCCCGGCAACAACTGCGGGACCGCGGGCTCCTGGGCTGAGATGCCGCCCGCGCCAGCGAACCCGAGCAATAAGAGGTAAGAAAACTGCAGGATTCTCATGTCACCACACTGTTTGGAAAGTATAACTCCGCGTGGTTCAGCCTGCGGTACCCCTTTTCATGTAGTGGCAAATTGCTGGTGCGCCTCGAAAGGCTAGCAGAACCGAGCGTCAGCGGGTCGGCACCGGCGTTGGGCGTTGGGTGCCCATTCCCGGCTTGCACGGTACGCCTGCCAGGGCAGCATTGTTCATTCGTCCAATGCAGTCATCTTGCGGGCGAACCGGCGGCAGGTTCACGCTTTCAACCTTGAGTTCCGCCGCCGAAACCGGCGCGATCTCGTGCGCGCGGCGGACAATCACATCGATCATCCGCTCCTGGCGTTCCGGCACCAGGAGTTGCTGAATCGCCAGCCGCATGGTCACGTTGGTGAACTTGTACTCGTTCCAGTGTTCCAGATACAACGTCCCGTTGCCTTGCGCATCGTCGATCGTATAGCGTTCTTGAGCTTCGCCGAGAACGAGCTTCATACGGAACTTGTTCTCGAGTGCGCCGGGAACGTTGAATTCTCTTTCCATCACGCGGGTCGTGGTCAGGAACAAGGCCTGCGCCTGTTGTTCGGGCACCTTGAGATGCTTCGGATTTTCGAGGACCAGTTGTGCCTGGGTCCACGCGCACGCCACCAGCAACAACACAGTCGTCCGTCGCCATACCAACATAGGACACTCCCTGTTGCGAACACTCTGTTCAGGGGACAAACGCTGAGCACGGTACAGTCGTCCGCATAGTGACGGCCCGGCAGAAAAAACGGGAGCATGCGTGAGCGGAGCGTTGCAAATAATTCCTGTCAGTACATCGGCGGAAAGTTGTGTGCGATTCAGTCCAATACCAGCTCTCAGCTCCAGCTCTTAGTTGTCGGTTGCCAGTTCTCAGAAAAAGTACATCGACATTTGCTGAGAGCTGAGAGCTGAGAGCTGAGAGCTAAGAGCTAAGAGCTGAGAGCCGGGAACCGGGAACTAAACTAGGAACCGCCACCCGGCTTGGTTTATAGTCGGATGCCGCGTTCTGAGGCATCCCGCTTCGGCGGATCGCTCTTTCATTCGGAGGCAATCATGTCAACGGAAGGCCGCTCAGCGCCCCATCCCAAGAGTTTCGGAGAAAACCTGGAGAGCGATCTGGCGCTGGAATTTCTGCGTGTCGTCGAGAACGCCGCGATCGCATCGGCCCGCACCATGGGTCAGGGAGACCGTCCGCTGAGCGACCAGGTTGCCACCGAAACCATGCGCAAGGTTATGGACACGATCCCCATGCGCGGCACCATCGTCATCGGCGAAGGCGAACGCGACGAAGCCCCCATGCTCTACATCGGCGAGCAGGTCGGTGGAAAATTTCCCGACGGACGCGACGTTCCCAGCGTGGATATTGCGGTCGACCCGCTGGAAGGCACCAACCTCTGCGCCACCGGCGCGCCCGGATCGATCACCGTTCTGGCGGCCTCCGAAAAAGGCGGCCTGCTGCATGCGCCGGATTGCTACATGGAAAAAATTGTGGTCGGCCCATCCTGTAAAAACGCCGTCGAACTTGACGCTCCGGTCGCTGACAATCTGAAAAATATTGCGCGGCGCATGCATCGCGGCGTCGACGACCTGGTCGTCATGGTGCTCGACCGCCCGCGCCACGAAAAACTCATCGCCGACATTCGCAAGGCAGGCGCCCGCATCAAGCTCATCGGCGACGGTGATCTCTCCGCAGGTATCGCGGCGGCGGTAGTCGGAACCGGTGTGCACGTGGTCATGGGATCAGGCGGCGCGCCAGAGGGCGTGATCACGGCTGCGGCGATCCGCTGCCTCAATGGTTACATGTTGGGCCGCCTCGTTATCAACAAGCCCGAACTCGAAGAGCGCATCGCCAAGATGGGGATCAAAGATAAGAACCGCATCTACGAAGCCGAAGACCTTGCGCCGGGCAAGCAAATGATCTTCGCCGCAACAGGCGTGACCGAAGGCGCGCTGCTGAAGGGCGTACGGTTCTTTGGAGAGGGCGAACGAACCTCATCGGTGATTCTGACTTTGAAAACCGGCAAGGTGCGGTTCATCGAGAGCATCCACCTGGATAAGGGACCTGATGTAAAAGTGAGGTTTATGTAGCGGCGCCGCCGTCGCTACGGACGCGATTCCGGACTCTACGACTACACGATATGGACTACCTCCAGTTGAGGCTGGTAATCTCGAGGAGCACACTAAGGGTGCACCCCGTCCGCGGAAAGGGATCATCCCACCTTTGCCTTTCAGGCAACATCACAACCCACTCTCTTCTCGCCCGACGAAGCGGATCGCGGGCCGCAAAGAAGGAGTGAGTTATGTCATCGCGCGAATTACCCGCACGCCCCAACCTCGAACATCTCAAAAATCAAGCCCGCACGCTGCTAAAGCAGAGTCCCGCGTCGGACGCATCTGCAACTGCACGTTTTGCCGCCTTGGGTGTAACTTCGGCCCAGCCCAAGCTTGCCGACGCCTTGTTTGTCATCGCTCGCGAATACGGATTCGACAGCTGGCCTGCCCTCAAGCTGCACATCGAGGCCGCCTCCGAGGAACCGATCGAAGCAATCACGGCAGCGATAAAAGCAAAAAACGCGTCGCTCGTCCGCCAGGTCCTCGCGCGTCACCCGTCCCTGAAATCGCAGATCAACGAGCCGCTGCCCGGCTTCAGCTTCGACATGCCGGCCCTGATTGCTGCTGTTCAAAACGACAGCCGCGATGTCGTCGATGCACTGCTCGACGCCGGCGCCAACATCAATGAACGTACCCGCTGGTGGGCGGGCGGGTTTGGAGTTCTCGATTGCGCCAGCCGCGAACTGGCGAACTACCTTGTCTCGCGCGGCGCGAACGTCGATATTCACGCCGCGGCACGGCTCGGCATGACCGATCGTGTCCGCGAGCTTCTTGTTCAAGATCCGAAGCTAGTCCACGCGCGGGGCGGCGACGGCCAACTCCCGCTGCATTTCGCAGCCACCGTCGAGATCGCCTCTCTCCTGCTCGACAGCGGCGCCGACATCGATGCCCGCGACATCGACCACGAATCAACTGCCGCGCAGTACATGGCTTCCTCGAGGCAATACATGGAATGGCAAGCGTTCTCTCGTCATGAGGTAGTACGCTTCCTCATCTCGCGCGGAGCACAGACGGACATCCTGATGGCCTCCGCCGTCGGCGACCTCGCCCTCGTCGAGCAGATCCTCGACGACGATCCGGAAACCGTGCGCACGACCGTTACTGACCGCTATTTTCCAAAGCGCGATCCGAAGTCGGGCGGCAGTATTTACATTTTCGGATTCGGATTCACCAAAACGCCGCACATGATCGCGTATCAGTTCGGTCACACTGCCGTGTTCGAACTGCTGATGAAGCGCAGCCCCACCTGGCTCCGCCTGATACAGGCGGCTGAAATCGGAGACGAGTCGCTGGTGCACCAAATCGTGCAGAAAAACCCGGCACTCCTCACGCGTCTTACTTCGAACGCTGCGCGACGCCTTGTCGGCACGGTATTTCGCAACAACACTCGGGCAGTTGAGCTATTACTGGGACATGGGTGGCCGTCCAATGCCGTTCTCGACAACAACCAAACACCCTTGCACTATGCCGCGTGGCACGGCAACCTCGCAATCGTCCGCGCGCTCCTGGCACACAAGGCCCCCGTCAACGTCTTTGAAACCGAACACGGAGGGAGCCCGCTGGGATGGGCATTACACGGTTCATTGAACAGTTGGGAGCGCGACAAGGGAGACTACCCAGCCGTGGTGCGGGCCCTGCTCGCGGCTGGAGCCGCCATCCCCAAGCCGGAAGAACGTCCGCTCGAGGCCACCGAAGAGCTGCTCGAAATCATTGAGCAACATTCGTCTTCTTGAGGAGAGTTGACAGTCGAGGATAGCGCCGTCTAGCTGACCGGCGGCAATCCCACTTTCGCGAGAAACTGCCGGTAAGCCGGGAGTCCGTGCAGATTGTTGAAGGCGGGGTCTACAGCGATGTTGACCGTCTCTTGGGAGTGCCGATCGACGCAGGCTTGCATGTACTTGAGCGCTGCCTCCGTATTTCCCATTTCTGAGTAGGTCTCCGCCAAAAAGAAGGGGGAAAGCTTTCCCTGGGCGTAGGCTTTTTCCTGCTGCTCGGCTTGACCACGGAACATTCCTCGAACACCGTGAGCCTCGAAACCCTTTTCCGCGGCTTCCTCGATCGCAGAAAGTGGAGGGTCGTGGAGCAACACCGCTTCTTTCTTCAATTCCAAAAGATAGCCGGGGTAGTCGCCCGTTTCCATGTAGGCGAACTTCAGATACCGGTGAGCCGACATCGAATTTGGATCGGCCTCTTCCAGTTGGCGCAGAATTCGCAGTCCTTCCTCGTGGTGTCCGGCCACCCAGAGAAGCAAGCCCTTGTCGGCGAGGATCGACGACGAGTTCGGGTCGAGCGCCTGCGCGCGATTAATCTCATTGACAGCTTCGTCGTGGCGCAACAGCGTTTGCAGATACGTCGCGTACCAGTGATGGGCGTTAGCGTTGTTGGGATCGAGATTGATCGCGCGGCGAAATTCCTCGTCAGCAGTGCCGGCGTCCCACATTCCATAAAATGACACGAAGGCGAGCGCGGCATGAGCCTCGGACGAACGGTCGTCGAGTTCCACCGCCTTCCTGGCTGCGGCCAGCGCGCGCGGATAGGCTTCGTTGGAGGGCATCATCGTGTACTCGCGCATCAGGTTGTAGCAATCGGCCAGGCCGACGTAGGCATCCGAGTATCCGGGATCGTGCACGATCGCCTGCGTGAAGGAATCTACTGCCTGATTCAGACTCTCGGGTGTGCGTTTGTTCCAGTAGAAACGGCCCTTGAGGTAATAGTCCTCCGCTTCGCGATTGGCCGCGTGATGCAGCGTGCTCGCGGAAGCTGCTGGTCTCAATTTCGCGGCGGCCTTGGCGTTCCGGTAGGCAGGACGGAAAATCCAAACGGCAAACAAGAGCGCCAGAATCGGCAGCGCAAAAATTAGTTTCCGCACTGAAGAGGATGAAGAAGCGGCGCGCGCCGCAATCGGGACATTTTCTGCCGGTTCGGTCGCGGCATCGTCGGGCAATCGCACCGGCGCAATCCAGCGATAGCCGCGCCGCTCGATTGTCTCCACAAACACAGGGTTGTCGGCGGAATCGCCGAGCGCGTCGCGCAGACGGCGAATCGCACTGCTGATCCCCTGGTCGAAATCGACAAAAACATCGGGAGGCCAGAGCGCCTGACGGAACTCTTCGCGGGTTATCACTTCCCCGGGACGGCTCAGCAGCAGCGTGAGTGCCCGGAAGGGTAAGTCCTGAAGTCGAACCTTGGTTCCATTCCTTCGAAGTTCACCCGCGCGGAGATCGGCTTCGAACACACCGAAGCGAACGATTGCCGGAGGCACCTGTGCAGGACTCATACCAAAATGGGTCGGTGGGGGAGTCGCTATTTTAGCACCGAAGAGTTTGCGTAGAAACCGTGTTCTTTCCAGCTGGCCGGTTGTCTGATTTCAGGAAATAAGTTCTTCCAAGTATATGCAGAAAAAAGAGCTATCTCGTCAGACGCCCACCATGCACCCGCTATTCGCAGACCATTGACCCAAGGGAAGGTTCCGAGGCAGAGTCAGCGCCGATGTGCAGGACATAAGTCCTGTGCACGGTGATTTTGCAACCCTAAACAATTCTTCCGGGAGACAACGAATGAAGTCCTTTTTTCTGCGTGTCAGCAACGTAAGCCTGACGCTTGCCGCGGTCGCTGCACTCATAATCGCCGGGCTATTAATTCCGGCGCAGGCCCAGACCTTTCCTGTCGCTTTTCCGTCGCCCACGACCTTCGCCGCTGCGCCGAACTGTTGTCCGTCGACCGTAGCCGTTGCCACCGGCGACTTCAACGGCGACGGCAAGCTGGATGTCGTCAACATTGATAGTGGTTCCAATCTCAACGTGATGTTGGGCAACGGGGATGGCACGTTCCAGACGCCGATCTCGTTGAATATCGGTCTTTCCAATTTCTTTCCCGAAGCCATCGCCGTGGGTGACTTCAATGGCGATCACCTGCTCGACGTTGCCGTGTGGGCGACCTACAACAATCCCATCGGCACTCAAGTCAATATCTACCTTGGCAATGGCACCGGCAGCCTCACCTTCAGCGGTACCTATGCTGCGCCGAACAGCAGCACTTTCAATCCCGGCCCGAATAGCTTTGTGGCCGCCGATGTCAACGGCGACGGCAAACTCGACCTGGTTGCTCTGACTCCCTACAACGGGGTATTCATCTACCTGGGCAAGGGCGATGGCACCTTCCAGGCACCGGTCGCCTATGCCACGGGTTGCACCAATGGGACTGGAGCCTGCAACGCATTGGCAGTCGGCGATCTGAATGGCGATGGCAAGCCCGATCTTGCTCTCGAAGCAAACGAGACAACCGGTGGCGGGATCAGCATTTTGTTGAACAACGGCACTGGCGGATTTGGAACGGCGACATACTACCCTGTTGCCATTTCAGGTGTTTTTGCCGGCGGCGGCATCGCGATCGGTGACGTGAACGGCGACAAAAAACCGGACGTGGTCGTCGGCAGCGCCTCTGCTACCGCCATTGTCTATCTTAACTCGGGCACCGGCACCTTCACGGTAAAAGGAACGGTCGGTAGCGTTCCTCTTAACGGCACGAACAACGTTGTGCTGGCTGACATCAACAACGACAAGAAGTTGGACATCATTGTTCCCGACGGTGCCGGAGATGTATTCACGTTCTACGGGACCGGCAAAGGCACCTTCACCGCCGGACCGGCTTACCCGCTCCAGGATTGCAACGATTGCAGCAATTTTCTTGTCGCTTTAGGCGATTTCAACGGCGACGGCACGCTCGACCTGCTCGAGTCCAACGGCTTCAATACCAACACGGTGTCGCTGGGCCGGGGCGACGGAACCTTCCAAACTACCCAGCTTTACGACTACACCGCCACCGCTCAAGCAGACAACCTGGTGACTGCCGATTTTAACGGCGATGGTTTCCCCGATATCGCGCAGTCGGTAGCGGGAACGGGCGTCAGCGGAAAGATCGGCATCAACTTGGGCAGTTCGCACGGCGTGCTGGGAAAGACTTCCTATGCCACCGCCAGCACGTGCAGCGCTAACTTTGTCTGGTGGGTCGCCACTGGCGATGTGAACGGCGACGGTAAAGCCGATCTCGTTGCCACTCTGAATGGCAACGGCGGCGCTGGCTGCCAGACCAACACGGTTGCAGTGATGCTCGGTCTAGGGACTGGGAAGTTCAAGACCGCCGCGTACTACGCCACCGGTTCGACGGCGCAGGAAGAGGTCGTTTATCTGGTCGACGTGAACGGCGATGGCAAGCTCGACATCGTCACCGGAAATGCCGATGGCACCATCAGCGTCCTGCTCAACAAGGGCAATGGCACTTACAACGCGGGAACGCTGATCACGAGCATGGCCTCGATTAGCCCGCTCCCGGACTATCTGACCTTTGCCGATTTCAACGGCGACGGCGAGATGGACATCGCGGTGTCGACGAATAACAGTTTGACCGCTGTCTACGTGCTGCCGGGGAACGGCAATGGCACCTTTGGCACTCCCATCCAGACGGCAACGCCGTATTATCCGATCTCATTGGTTGCCGCGGACTTCAACAAAGACGGAAAAGCGGACTTGCTGGTCACCACCACAGCCAACGGCTGTACAAATGGCGACCGTGGCTATGCTTTCCTCCAAGGAAATGGAAACGGCACGTTTTCGCCCGGCTCGCTCAACTGCTTGCCATATCAGAGCCCACTAATTCCGATTGTGGCAGACCTCAACGGCGACGGGAAACTGGATGTAGTCATTCCCTTCATAAACGGGAATGGCGTTCCCGCCGGTCCTGCCATACTCCAGGGCAACGGCGATGGCACATTTACCAGTTCTCTGTCCTTTTATACCGGGAGGACTACCACCAGCGCCGCGGTTGCCGACTTCAACGGCGACGGCATGCCGGATGTCGCGCTCGTCGAGACTGGCCAATTCGTTCCCGACTTCCTGAGCGTGATGTTCAACAGCACGCAGTCGGTGAGCATTTCGCCGCTCAACGTGAACTTTGGATCGGTCACGGTGGGCTCGAAGAAGGCTGCGACCGTGGTTCTGACCAACGACCAAAAAACGTCTTTGGCAATCAATAGCATCACGCTCGGCGGCACCAACCCGGGCGACTTCACGGCGAAGTCAGCCTGTGGATCAACTCGCAAGGCGGGCTGGGACTGCACCATCACCGTGACGTTCCTCCCGACAGTCACTGGTGCGCGAAACGCGACTCTATCCATCAAGGACGCGGTCGGCACGCAGACCGTTCAACTCAGCGGTACTGGGAAGTAAAAGCGAGTTGGCAGGGCGGGGCTGGCGCATCCCGATTGGTTTCTGGATGAGCCAGCGGATTCCAAAGCCAGACTGCCGCCGCAGCCCGACTCTTGGCTCATGGCATTAAGAGACGGTCATCGGTGCAGGGTCACAGAGTTCCAGGAACTCCGTTACTGGAGACTCCGGGGCGTGGCGGGGAGGCTGCGCTCCGGAGGATTTTTAGCGAACCACAAAAGCGGGATATTTCGGCGTCACCGTAGAAAACTCTTTTCGTTAACGAACCTGCAACAGAGCCAAAGCCACATCTCCCGGCCTATGCTATCGTGGTCGCCGCCGTCACCTTAATCGAAAAGAGAAACTCTCTTGCCGCATTCTCGAAGAGCTCTATTTCTGGTTCTGTCAGTTCTCATCTTGCAGGGCTTCACGTTCGCCCAAGGGACGCCTGCATCCCCCGCAGTTCCGCCTCCACCGCATGCGCAGACGATTCATCTCAAGCACATTCTGGTGGTCAGTCAGACCAAGGGATGGCAACACGATTCAATCCCGGACGCGATGGCAGCCATCTATAACATGGGCCGCGACAGCGGTCTGTGGGATGTCACGCTACGCACCGACACCGAGCTTCTTACCAAGAAAGCCCTGGAAAAAAACGGCAAGAACCTAGACTATTTCGATGCTCTGGTTTTCGTCAGCACCACCGGCGAACTCGACATGGACGACGCGCAGAAGAAAGACATGCTGTCGTTCATTCGAGACGATGGCAAAGGCTTTGTCGGAATTCACGCTGCGCTCGACACGAATTACAAATGGCCCGAGTACGGCGAGATGATCGGCGGATGGTTTAACGATCACCCCTGGAACACATTCCAAGCGTCCATAATCAATGAAGACCCAAACTTTCCCGCGGTGCGCCACTTCCCAAAAGCTTTTCTAAAGTTCGACGAAATTTACCAGCCAAAGGAATGGTCGCGCGACAAAGTAAACGTCCTGCTGAGTCTCGACCCTTCGAAACTCGACTACACAAATCCGCGCGTTCACCGGAGCGACCACGATTTCGCGGTGGCGTGGTCCAAGATGTACGGCAAGGGACGCGTTTTCTATTCGAGTCTCGGCCATACGCAGGAGGCATGGAGCGATCCCGACATTCGCAAGATGTACTTTGAAGCAATCAAGTGGGTGCTGGGTATGACGGAGGGCAGCACGGCGTCGCATCCGCGACCATAACGTGTCGCCATGTGCAACAAGAACTCCACGCCGACCCGATGACGTGTGACCGGCGATCTCCCACGCCTGCTACAATGCGTACCTCCATGATTCAAGGGAACTTCCTGCTCCCAACAGACGTACCTGCAGTGTGCTGCTAAGTCAGACCATCGCGTTCGGCGTCAACACACGCGCTGCGGGACGAATCGGAAATTCCGGAGAGTACCGGTTGGACGAGGCTCAGGTCGTCGGATTGCTGGTCCGTCGCTGCATCGCGGGCGATGCCACTGCCTGGGAGGATATCGTCCAGCGCTACCACCGGCGTATCTACAACATCTGCTACCGCTTTGCCGGGACCTCCGACGATGCCCAGGATCTGACCCAGGAAGTCTTCATCAAGATGTACCGCACCTTGCCCTCGTACGACGGGAGCAAAGGTGCGTTCATGACGTGGGTTACGACCGTAACCCGCAACCTGCTGGTCGACCACTTCCGCAAGTCGAAGCAGGACCGGATGACCGACTCTCTGGACTCCGCTCCCAGCGAGCATGAAGACGCCCAGCCGCTATCCACGCAGATCGCAGACCCCTCCAAGTCCGCCCACGACCAGGTCCAGAGCCGCGAAACACGCGATGCCGTCCACCAGGCGCTCCAGAAGCTTTCCCCTGAACTCCGGGAGGCCGTTATCCTCCGGGATCTGCAAGATATGGATTACAAAGAAATTGCAGGCGCTCTACGAGTTCCCGAAGGGACTGTAAAGTCAAGAATTAACCGGGGGCGTGCGGAACTTGCGCGCCTACTTCAACGTACATATAGGCAGGTGATGTGATGCCAGGCGAAACCAAACACGGAATCGAGTGCAGCCAGTTCGAGGCTCTGCTCAGTGACGCCCTTGACGGGCGGCTGAGCGGCTCCCGCAAGGAGAGCTTCGAGGCGCACGGACGGATCTGTACCATCTGCGGGCCTCTGCTCGCGGATGCCCTGGTCGGCCAGCAGTTGCTCAAGTCGCTGGAGGAAGTGGAACCTCCGGTTCACCTATTCCATAACATTCTGGCGTCGACCACCGGCATCTCAAGCGCGCGATTGCTGGAGACTTCGCCGGAGCGTCACGCAGCCGGCGGACGCCTCCGGCGATGGTGGGATTCTTTCGTCACGCCAACCGCTGCGTTCGTTCGCCAGCCCCGCTTTGTGATGTCGTTCGGGATGATCTTCTTCTCGTTCTCGCTGGCCTTGAGTGCGGCGGGCGTGAGGCCGGGGGATGTCGCGAAGATCGACGTGCGGCCTTCCGCCATCAGGCGGACGTATTACACGACACAAGGCAAGGTCGTGAAGTTTTACGAGAACATCCGTTTCGTGTATGAAATTGAATCCCGGGTGCGCGAGTTCAAGAAGTCAACCACTCCCGCCGAACCCGGACCCGCAAAACCAACTCAAAACCGCAAGAACAACAGCGACACAAGTGGACAACCAGATAACAAACAGGAGCGTAATTATTCCCGTGAGGAGAACCAGCCGGTGTTAGCCGGCCTGCCGGATCTGCCACCTGACGTGACGGTGACCACGAACAGGAGGTTCGTATGAACTGCGCCAATCATGCTGACGCGTCAGCAGTGGCCTATTGCCGCACATGCGGAAAAGCACTGTGCGCGAACTGTACACGTCCAGTCAAGGGCGTGATCTATTGCGAAGACTGTCTGGGTGCGAAGATGGCCGGCACGGCACCGCCCGTCCCTCCGCCCCCCTATGTGCCAGGTGTTACTCCGCCACCGGTAGCCGGCTTTGTTCCCTCAAGCCCGGTAACTCCCGGGTCCGGTCCCAATCCAGCGCTGGCTGGCGTTTTGGCTGGATTTTTTCCCTTTGGCGTAGGTGCGGTTTATACCGGCCAATATGCCAAGGGACTCGGACATCTGGTGATCTGGGGATTGCTCATTGCAGGACTCACGAACGGAGGGAGTCATGGCGCTCCACTCATCGTCGCGTTGGCGCTGGCCACCGGATTCTTTTATTGCTATCAGATCATCGATGCCGTGCGCTCTGCGCGAGCGCTCCAGGCAGGGCAAGCGCCACCGGACCCCTTTAACCTGACGCAAACATTCAGCAGCGGCGAGAAGATCGACCCCAAGAAAATTCCGGCGGGCGCCGTTGTTTTGATCGTGATCGGCGGCGTGTTCCTGCTGCACACTCTCGGGTTGAGCGAGTATGGCATCGACCGTTTCTGGCCGATCCTGCTAATCGCTCTGGGCGGCTGGATGTTCGCGAGAAATTTCGGCCTGCTCGATCAGAACTCCGCTCCGCTCGATCCGCGCACACGTACCGGCCGCCTGACGGGACCGGCAGTCATTACCACGATCGGCGTTTTGTTTCTGCTTTCCGAATTCGACATCGCCAACTTCGGACGCACCTGGCCGATCATCCTGCTGGTCATCGGAGGCGTGAAGTTGCTCGGGGGCGCCGCAAGCAGTCCTGGCCCTATGAATCCCGGCGGCCCTGTGCCGCCTCCGCCGAGCGAACCCGCGGCTCCCGTGTCCGGGGAGGTGAACCGTGGCTAGCCCCGTCATCAACCCTCGACCAGCCCGTTCCATCGCGGGCCCTGTCGTTCTGATTCTCGTCGGCGTGCTGTTCCTGCTGATCACGATGGGCGTGCTCGACCGCATCTCCTTCGTGAGTCTCTATGGCCGTTACTGGCCGGCGCTTTTGATCCTATGGGGCGTGATCAAGCTGGCGGAGCACGAACGGGCCAAGCGGGCCGGATTCCCAGCGCGCGGTATCGGCGCCGGCGGCGTATTCCTCTGTTTCTTCATCGTAGTGAGCGGCCTGTCAGCGACCCAGTTTGTCCGCGTATGGCCGAACATCCGCGACAACATCCAACTCGGCGACAACGGTGACTGGGAAGACTGGGCGGGCGGTACTGCATACAACTACAGCGACGAACTCAGCAAGGAGTTCCCTGCCGGTGGCACACTCCGCATCAACGACGAGCGCGGCACCGTGAACATCAACGTTGAGGACGACAGCCATACCGTCAAAGTTTCCGTACGCAAAAAGATCCGCGCCGACCGGCAGAGTGATGCCGACGGTTACAACACCAAGACCAAGCCCGATCTATCGGTCAATGACAAGATCGTCACGCTCAACGCCAACACCCAGGCTGCCGGTGACAAGAGCATCATTACCGACATGGATGTCTACGTACCGCGCAATGTCGAACTGGTGATCACCGGCCGACGCGGCGACGTGACTGTCAACGGCATCACTGGCAATGCTTCGATCAATCATCAGCATGGCGATGTGACCGTGAGCGACCATACCGGCAATGTGACCATCGACATCGAAAGCAGCTCCGCTCGGGTTTCTCACGTCAAGGGCGACGTGACGATCCAGGGTCGGGGCAATGAGGTGGCGGTCGAAGACATCGACGGCGCAGCCCACCTGAATGGAGAATTTCAGGAAAGCGTGCGTCTGGTGCGCATCACCAAGACAGTCAGCTTCAAGTCGGCCCGCACCGATATGGAATTCGCGCGGCTGGATGGCCGCCTCGATCTGGATTCCGGAGACTTGCGCGCCGATTCCCTTGCCGGACCGATGCGTTTGATTACGCGCTCGAAAGACATCAGTCTCGACGGACTGTCCGGCGACCTTCGCTTGCAGGACGACAACGGGACCGTCGAAGTTGGCCTGCACAAGCCCGGCAACGTTCAAATTGAAAACCGCAAAGGCGACGTGCAAGTGACGCTGGCGCCGAATACCGCGGTCCGAGTCGAAGCGCGGTCCCGCGGCGGCGAGATTTCGAGCGACTTCAGCGAACTGCAAATCAACAACGGCGAAAATCAGGCCAGCGCCACCGGATCGATCGGCAGCAACGGCCCGAACCTGGTGATCAACAGCGAGCACGGAACGGTCGAGATTCGCCGGGGGAATGTGGCCGTGGCCCCGCCCGCACCGCCTGCGGTTCCGGGCGCAATAGGCAAGCCGCCGAAGCCTGGGAAAGCTCTGCGCTCGCCGAAAGCTCCACCGGTTGAGAGCGAGAATTAGTGATGCAGCACTTAGCACTTGGCACTCAGCAATCAGCCAATCAGAGATTGCAACCGGTCTCATAACTGGCCTTGGGAATTGCAGGGCTTCATGGGCTGCGGAATAACCCATCGATGCATGCACCACCGTGGAAGAGCGGCCCTTCAGGGCCGCGTTCGTTACGTAGATTGATCGGGGCCTTCAGCCCCTGGGCTTGGCTCCTTGCACTGACAACCACCGACTTTCCCAGCCCGTTCCTTTTCCTCTCGTTCGCGCCTCCTTGGGGTGGAGTTCCGCTGCGATTGACCTTAGAATGAGGCACGCTGAAGTTGAGTGGCGATACGAGCGTTCCTTTGGTCTTCTCGATTCCCAGATATCGCGATTTGTGGCGGTTTCGCGCGCCGCTCACTTCCGGGGAAATCCGGCGCACTGAGCGTTGGCTCGCGACCGCCCGGGTCGCCCTCACGATCGCTACGCTGATTACCCTGTGGATGGAACCTGGGCGGACCGTCGTTTATTCCTTCTGGCTGTATTGGCTGCTTACGGTCTATCTTGTGCACGCCGTAGTCGTGATGATCCTGGTGCGATTCCGGAACCGGTCTACGCGCGCCTTTCGACTGGTGGTGCATGGCGCCGACATCCTGTGGCCGGTTTTGATTTCGTTGTTTACCACGTCCGAGCGCGGTCCATTTTTTCTATTTTTCGTTTTTGTCATGGCGGCTGCCGCGTATCGCTGGGGCCTGTGGGAAACGGTCGGCACTTCTCTCACGACCGTAATCCTGTTGTGGCTCGAAGGCTGGATCGTCAATGCCGGATTCGAGCAAATGGCAGACCAGTGGCTTCATGCGATGCATCTGCCGCGGATGGCCTTGGGTGTCAAGCACATCGATCCGCAGCAGCTCTTCATGTTTTCGGTTTACCTGATGGTGCTCGGGTTCCTGCTAGGCTACATGTCGGAGAACGAGAAGAAACTGCGCGCCGAGCGTGTGGTCATCACTCGGGTTCTCAGTTCCGCTCGGGTCGAAGCCGGGCTCACGCAGTCCATGCAGGAGATTCTTGGCGAAGTTTTGGGCCTGTACGGCGCGCGCCGGGTTTTGAGCGCATCACAGGAAGCGAACAGCTACCGCGTGTTTCTGGCCGATGTGCATCGCACCTCGGACGGATCGCCTCTGTTGCGCTGGCGCGACGCCCTGCCCGAGACAGAGGCGGCCTACCTGTTCGAGTCTCCCGCCGACGCCCTCTACGCCCGGCGCAATGGGAAGGGGTTCGATGCCGTGCTGCTGGACGGCACCGGCAAGCGCCTGCGAGATGCCGACACCGCGTTTCTCGAAAACCTGATGCGCACGGAAACTTTCCAGTCGGTAGGATCGGTGGCATTCGGATTCGGCCAGGAATGGACGGGACGGGTCTTCATTTTCGATCCCGAACGCATGGGCGATCCGGAGGAAGAGCTGCGTTTCCTGCAGGAATTCGCGCAGCAGGTTGGCCCCGCCATCTACAACGTTTACCTGATGCGGCGGCTCCGGGAGCGCGCCGGAGCGGTGGAGCGCTCGCGCTTCGCGCGCGAACTGCATGATGGTGCCATTCAGTCCCTGATTGCCGTGGAGATGCAGCTCGACGTAGTCCGGCGGCAATCGGGACAGCAACCAGTAGTCACCAGCGAGCTTTCACGTATCCAAAAGCTGCTGCGCGAGGAAGTACTCAAACTGCGCGAACTGATGCAGACGATGAAGTCATTCGAGGTCGACGGCGAACGGCTCCCCGGTTTCGTGGCCGATACGGTGGAGCGGTTCCGCCGGGAGACGGGAATCTCGGCGGAATTTGTCAGCGAGATTGAGAAAGTCGATCTGCCGCAGAAGGTTTGCCGGGAACTCGCCCGCATTGTGCAGGAGAGCCTGGTCAACGTCCGCAAACATAGCGGGGCTCGGCATGTGCTGGTGCGGTTGGCGCACCGGACGGGCAATCTGCAACTGACGGTCGAGGATGACGGGCGCGGATTTTCGTTTTCCGGCAGATTATCCGAGGCTGAATTGGCCCTGACCGGCAAAGGACCGGCCATCATTCGAGAAAGGGTGCGCTTGCTTGCGGGCGAACTCACGATAGAATCGAATCCGGGACATGGCGCGCGGGTAGAAGTGCGAATTCCGCCGCTTCGAAAGACAAGCTAATGGATAGACAAGGTCGCCCGATCCGAATCGTAATCGCAGACGATCACCCGATTTTTCGCGACGGGCTGCGCCGCCTGCTCGAAACCGAGCCGGACATGAAAGTTGTCGGCGAAGGCTCCGACGGCCGGGAAGCCGTAAAGCTTGCGTCCGATCTCAAGCCCGATATTCTTCTGCTCGATCTTGCCATGCCGCACCACACCGGGCTCGACGCGATCCGGGACATGAGCACGAACACCGGAGCGGGAGCGGTCCGAATCATTCTTCTGACGGCGGCAGCCGAGAAGAAGCAGATCGTCGAAGCTCTGCAACTGGGTGCACGTGGCGTCGTGCTGAAGGATTCTGCAACCCAGCTTCTGCTCAAAGCGATTCACGCGGTAATGTCGGGAGAGTACTGGGTGGGACGCGAGAGCGTCTCGAATCTGGTGCAGTACCTGCGCAACCTGATGCAGAGTTCAAGCGAGGAATCCAAGCAGAAGAAATTTGGCCTGACACCGCGTGAACTGGAAATCGTATCGGCCGTAGTGGCCGGATATGCCAACAAGGAAATCGCCGAATATTTCAAAATCAGCGAAGATACGGTCAAGCACCATCTCAGCAACATCTTCGATAAACTGGGCGTTTCCACCCGCCTGGAGCTGGCATTGTTCGCCGTGAACCAGGGCCTTCCGATCAAAACCATCGTTTAATCAATCACTTACGGAACCACAAACGCAGGTCACCCGGGTGGCACAATCGTGCTACGGGGCGTCACTCCCGTGCTATTGGGTGGATACGGCTTCGGGCGATACCCTAGTTCGAGTTGACAACCGGAATTCTTGTGTTCGGGGGGTAAGGATCCGGTGTCATGCTATGGGGGTTACCAGTGATCGCAACTTTGCGTCAGCTTTGGAATGAGGATCGCGGACAGGACGTCGCCGAATACGCGGTGATGCTCGCTGTGATTCTAGTGATTGTCATCGGCACGGTTCGCCTGATCGGCGGCAACGCCAACAACGTGTTCTCACAAGTGAACAGCCAACTTTCGCAATAGAGACGATCCCCCGATCTCCTCTCGGCTGCACCTTTGTCTTCAAATCGGCATTCGCCGATCCTCTGATCGTTGCCCCTTCCAATCTCTCCAAAATGAAAGAGACGCGGCGAACCGCGTCTCCTGCATACAGTCAGAATGAACTTCACTGTCCCGAAGGTGTCTGAGGAACCGTCACTTCCGGTATTTTGTTGGGTACGGGCACGGCGCCTGGCGGCGGTGTTGTAGTCGCCGGTGTGGTCGCAGGCGCTGTTGTGGCAGGAGTCGAAGCCGGAACACTGTTGGGGTCGGCCGCGGGCGCTGTGGCAGCGGGCGTCGTGGTAGCAGGCGCCGACCCGGGCGCTGCGGGCGGAGCCGAAGCGGATGTCTTGTCCGGAGCGACTGCTGGCGGAGCAGTGCTGAACCTCGTCAGGAACGGAAAGAACGGCGTCACTTCGAACGGCATTTTCTCCGACGCCGAATTCAGCGCGACAGGTTTGGTCTTGATCAGTTCGAGCCGGTCGCTCCAGGGCTCTACCCGGACGCGGCCTCCCAAAGGCAACGCCGCGATCTGATCCGTCTTCTTTGGATCAAACGCCGGCGAGGCAGTCATCAACGGAGACATGCGGATTGCGTCGCCATTGAGCAGACTGTCACCCAGGTGCGGCCGGATCAGATTCTTGAGCTGGGGAGCGCGCGCCTGAACAGCTTTCAGAAACAGGCCGGGCGTCGCCATCTTGTCTTTGTAGGGCGAGTTGTTGATCAACTCGAGAGCCTTCTTGTCGGCCGCTTCTTCCTCACTCTTGACCCGGGCAAAGTCCATCCGTTCGAAGGTGCGTTCGTCAGGAAAGAACATGCGGTCGTTGAAGGCCATTTTTGTGTCGAGCTTGTGGCCGAGAACGATGTGCGCCAGTTCGTGCGTGAGCACCATGGCGAGCGAAGCCTCGTCGGGAAGAACGTCCACCATGCCGCGGCTCATCACGATGGTGTGGCCGATGGTGAACGACTCGAGCGGCGTGGTCAGCAGCACGCGGCAATGCACCTCGGGTTGAATGTCGAGGTTGTTGGTGATCATCACGTTGTTGACGACGGTCTGCAGGACCTTGTCGATCTCGCCCTCGGGAGCGAGCAATCCAACAGCCTGCAAGCGGTCAATCACGTTGATCTCGGCCTGCCGCTCCCACTGCCGCTGGGCTTCGATCGGACTGGCATCCTGCGACTTCTGGCTCTGATCCTGCACCGGATTCGGCGCGTCCACCTGGATGTCAGTGAACTCGGAATTGCGGCGGAAATCCTTCAGGTTATAACCCCAGATGCGAGTCTGGGCTTTGTAATGGATGGTCTGACCGATGCGGTACTTGAGGTCCGACTCCTCGGAATAGACGAACGCAGGCAGCCACACACCGGGCCGCATGTTCAATCGCCAGCTGTCAAAGTGCAGGTAGTAGCTGGAACGCGGATGCGGATAGTACGTGCCGTTGAAGCGGACGATATTGTAGTCCTGATCCTCGACCCAGATGCGGCCTAGGAAGCGGCCTTTGCCCGCATCTTTCTTGGGCGCGACGTCGAGTACGATGCAACGCAATTCGCCCAGGAATTCGCGGCGCACAAATGTGAAGTCGTAATATTTGCGCTGGAAATCGTCGTCCATCACGACCATCTGCGCGAAACCCAGCGGCAGAAATTTCAGGGAGTACACGCCGCTCAGTTTGCTGAGCATGCGCTTGCCAAGTCCACCCGTGGTCGGCGAAGTGAAGGTGCGGTCGTCGGCGCCGTTGGTCATATCCAGACGGCCGAGAAAATACAGATCGCTCTCCGGAACCGTCGTGCCCAGTTGCTTGTCCTCCTTGAGATTCTGGAGGTAGGTCTCGACCAGGGGATGCAGATTCTTCATCTGGGCCATGAAGAAATGTTCGCGTTCCACGGCCCGATCAATGACCTGGTCAAAGCTGGCGGCGGCGGTTGAAGTCTGCTGCGCCGCCGCGTCACGGGTGGTGGAGAGTTGAGGATCCGACGCCGGCGGTGTTTGTGAAAGCAGCGTTGCGGCGCACAAGCAGACAAGAGACAAATATGCGAAATGGGGACGGAACATATTCGGTTGTTTCATTCTACCTAGGATGCAAGCTGAAATACGATATGCAGGACCGCCTGAAAATCGGAAGGCTGGCCGTCTTTCAAAGCCGGCTTGAACTGGATTTTTTGAGCGGCTTGAATGGCCGACTCATCCAGTCCATGACCCAGACCCTGAACGACGCGCTGGACACGAATCTGCCCGGCCGCGGTGAATACGACCTCCAGCAGAACCTCCCCTTCGACTTTGAGACGACGTCCCTCATCAGTGTAAACCGGACGGGGCTTGAAGGTAATCTCGGCAGGAATCGTCTTAGCTACGGCCTCGGGAGCCTTGGATTTTGCAGTTGCGGGCGCGACCACATCGGCATCGCCAAATCCACCCTGGCGGACAGTGCCGCGCGATGCAGAGACCCGGCCGGAATTGTCTCCAGTGGCGACGCCATTGCCGAATCCCGCGCTGGCAACCACGCCACGCACGCCTTTCGCTCCACCGGTGCCGTTGCCTTCGCCAGGCCCGGCCGGCATATCGAATGACCCAAGCCGGGCGATCGTGACAGCATGGCCTGGGTTGTCGCGCGCCGGAACCCCGTTAGGATCGCCGAGTCCGCCGGTTTGTACCTTGGACGGATTGGCCGCGATCGTCGGAGTGGCCGAGCTGCCATTGGAAAACACGTTCGTCTTCACCATCTGACGGGGAACCATTGGCTTGGGATCTGGAATCGCATCGAGCTTGGCGGCTAATTGCACTTTCGGAGCCTGCACTTCAGGATTGGGCTTCTTCGGGGTGCGCAACTCCGTGGGCACACGCATCGCTTCTGGCCGTTGCGGAATGATTTCCGCAAGCTTGACCTTCGGCGTCGGCAGAGCGCGCATTGGCGCCGGCTGCTGCGGCACGGGAGTCGGATTATTCACCAGGTTAACGAAGTGATAGTCACGGTCCGGTATTTCCAGCACGTCCGGATTCGAAATAGCAAAAATCAGCGCAGCCGCGGTTAAGACAGTCTGCACTCCATAGCTGAAAGCGAACTTCTGCCAGCGCGCACGAGGCTCTGGAAGAATGCCTAGAGTCAATAGCGGAACCTGAGATTCCATAATTCCCTACCTCAGCGGCTGCCTGAACCAGCCGCTCGCCAAATGGGACGCACATCCCGCAACCCATAACCGGGCGGATATGCCTTCCGGACGCTTTTCAGCACACCGTGAATGGGTCGGGGGAAGCAACTACGACATAACGATTTGCACGCCGAAGGCCACTTCCGACCGCTGCTCTCGGGTGTAAGGTGCTGGTAAGCAGCGACTTAATTAGGATATCCCCTATCGTACCAGACCCCAAGTGCCCCGTTGCAAAGTTTTTCCTACCGCCAGAGGGAAATTTTGGAGGGGAAAATGGAAGAAATTGCCAGAGGCAGGTGTCAGGCTTTCGGTGTCAGGTCTCAGGAAAAACGGTGCGAGCTATGAGCCACGAGATTCGGGGCAATCGACTCCCAGCTGGAGGCTTCACGTTCGGAGCTCGGAGCCCGAAGCTCACTACTCGACTTCTTCCTCTTCCTCTTCGATCTTGATGCGTAGGGATTTGAGAAACTTCAGATCCTGATCACTGACTTTCAACTCGGGATTGGTGCTGAGCGTGGAGACGAGCGAAGTCTTGTCGGTGCCGGGGACGCCTTGTTTGCTCACTCCGATGGTGGCTTCAAGGACGAGAAAAATGTCGTAGCCGCCTTCCTTGATGCGGGCTACCACTTCGGCGATCTGCTCGGAGTCGGCGAGGGACTCATTGATGGCTTCGCCCAGTTCTTTCATCAGCTGCTTGAGTTGCGGATCCACGAATCCCC
>Ga0210402_10000767_pt1 | contig 34802 bp, 28 predicted proteins | sample IncBWC7MmetaG_FD_161055 | JGI IMG/M metagenome (GOLD analysis project Ga0210402, IMG submission 161055) | Forest soil microbial communities from Barre Woods Harvard Forest LTER site, Petersham, Massachusetts, United States - Inc-BW-C-7-M | ecosystem: Environmental > Terrestrial > Soil >...
CTGCTCGTTATACATCTCTCCCGTGACGAACCCGAGCGGCAAGTTCTCCAATCCTTCGCCTAACTCAGAAAATTTGCTTTCCCGTGCCCGCCAGAGCAGCATTCGCGGATGAGCAGCATAGGCAAAATTGAACTCGCCCGTCGCACCGTCAAAAGTGCCCGTCACCACGGTTGTCAGGCGCAACGCTCCCTTCGATTTCCCGGAATCCAAGGTGAACTCGTCGTTCAGGGAAGCCAGCAAACCCGCAGTATCGCGAATATCCTGAAACTTATGCAGCAGATGATGCACGTGCCGCGCCACCTTGCTGGCCACATAGCCGTGTCCCACACAATCCGCCAGCACCACCCGCGCAATGTTGTCGCTGCAGGAAAACACCGCAGAAAGGTCCCCGCCGCGCTTTCCACCCGACGGCACAGCGATAACGTCAGCTTCCAGCCCCGCCAGCTCCAGCGAACGGTGCGCCTTCTCGTTGCCCGCCCACAATTCCATGCACCCAAACGGCCTCGCCGCCGACGTCGTGCACGCAAATACTTCCGGTTCGATCTTCTTGAACTTCATACCATTTTTGATGCGCGCCCCATTCTATTCGCTACCTATGATCGCGGTCCAATCCCACTAATGAGCCGTCAACTCTAGGCAGTTCTTACTCAAGCTGGAATTCCTGCGAGGAAAATGATCAGGTTGATCCGGCAGTCCAAAACACTTTTCATGACCGGGAGCCAGCGATCACGGAATATTGTGGGGAGCAGGCTCTCTGTGCTTCCATTCTTCGCGCATTTTCGGAGTTATCCAGATGAATTTCGCGCCACAGCCTTGAATCGTGTCTATGGCGTAGACGGTATCCATGTATAGGCTGTCGGAATCGGCCTCAAAATACACGGTCCAAGAGGTGCTGCGACTTAAGTGGTCGAGCAGCTTCGTGTGCAGGCCCTTACGTTCAACCTCTTCACCATTCACGAAGAAGCGCCCCTTAGGGTCTACATACACGCCAAGAGTTTCTTGCGCAGGGCCCGCCAACGAGGTAACTTTACGGCTACTCAGACTCACGAGAAGACCGTGGGGCGTTTGCGGGCCGAACATCATGAAAATGATGATTAGAACCCACAAAATGGCCCCTCCAAATATCCCCCAGTGCGGCAAAGCATGTATCGGAAGTAGTGGGGTGTGTTTTGTGAGCGGTATGAGATTGCGCAGGGCCATGTCCGGAAACATGCGCGGCGCGACGGCCAGAGGAAGAGCGTGGCGCGCGGCCCGGAGGGTTGCAAGCACGATGAGTGCGAGACCTGTTCCACCCATAAAAACAGAGATGAGCTGAGCGACATCAATGGCTTGCCGGTAGCCCCACGAATTTGTGCTTACAAGCAGGCGCGGATGCCTGCCGTTAAGGCAGGAAGCGGCAACGGGAGTATCCCACTCCAACTGGTATTTACCACGGGGCAATCGAAATCCACTCCAGTAGTAGATCTGCCGGGTGTCTTCCGCTGAGGTCACCCAGAGCTTTCTGGGTTCTCCAGCACTGGAGACGAGCCTATAGATACGCCACTGTGGGTCGAGAATCGTCTTATAGTTACAGAGATTGTCCTGATTCCAGTCGTCGGCACTGTAGTCCAGTTCGAGCGAAGCGAAATAAGTTTCGTTCAGATTGACTTGGAAGGGCGGCGATTGGAGATGCCGAGCATCGAGGGTGACACGGTAATCGAGAGGGACAAAAATTCTGGAGTTCAACCACTGACCCGCGGAGAAATAGAGAGCGAGCGCAAGGAAAAGTAGAGTCACACCTAAACGAGATAGCGTTTTCGGAGGCATTACTTCTCATTTTAGTTAGACACCACCTAAAGAGCAGTTGTTCCTTACATAGTGTTCCCAGGGGAGACTGGCCTACCCTTTCGCTGCGCATGGGATTGCTTGAAAGTTAAAGAAACCGCAGTTCCCTGCGTTACCTAAACCGTTGCAAGCTGGATACGCCGCCTCACGCGCTCTCTGCGACTTGCTAAACTATTCGAAGAGGAATCGCGTCCCCGCGCATGAGCCCCTACGAAACGGATCGCCGCCATCTCGAGCGGCAAATCGTCTACGCGCGCCCGATTCTCGTTTTGCTTTCCATTTTGGCCTTGCTTCAGCAGCCTAAACCGCGGGAGGCCGAGCGCGCCATCTCCTTCATGCTCGCCTATCTGATTGTTTCTCTCGCCGTCATTCCCCTCGAGCGTTTCCTCCGCAAACGAGCCTGGCATTTGCCAATTGCCTGCGATCTGCTCGCGCTTGGTATTTTCATGTACATCAGCCCGTTATCGGTCCCCGTCTGGTTTCCCTATTTGTTTATTTGCTGGGTCGCGGGCATGCGTTGGGGGCTCCGGGCCGCCATTCCCCTCGCCGGCGCGCTGGCGCTCATCCTCGTTCTGCTCACCGCTGTAAAGGGTGAGATCGGATGGATGCGCGTAGTTGCCTGGATGGGCCTCGTCGGCGGCACCTTCGCGGGAGGCGCCGCCCTCGCCTTCCTGGCTGACCGCAGCCGCCACTTCGCTTCTCAAAACGACTTCTTCTCCCGCATCACCGCAACGCTCCAGGTCGATCAGGGCCTCGCCGAATCCCTCCGCCTGCTTCTCGACGAACTCGCCCGCGCTTTCGAAGTCGAAGTCGCCCTGCTCGCCTACCGAGACACGGATCTCGAACGCATCTACATCTGGCGCCTCAGAGCTGGCGAAAGTGAGCGTCTTATCCCAGAGAGTTACGCCCTCGCTCGCGCCGACGGCTTTCTTCTCGACGATATGGACGCCACCGTCTGCTGGAACAGCCTCCAGGGTGCCGGCAGCGGCTTTGGATGGGACCGTCGCGATGGCCGCAGGCTGCACACCCTCCCGCGCCTTCCCGGGCCCACCCAGCAGGAGCTCAACCTCCGCTCCATGATCACCGTGGCTTTTGACCAGAGCGGCCAGCCCGCCGGCCGCCTCTTCCTTGTAAACGGCCGCAAGCCCTTCGAACACCCTGACCTTGCCTGGCTCGAGCGCATCGCCCGCCATATCGGACCCTCTCTTGAAAACGTATTCCTCCTGCGCCACCTCCGCGCCCGGGCCATCGAGGGCGAACGCAGCCGTATCTCCCGAGACCTCCACGACGGCATTCTCCAGACCCTTTTGAGCATTGAAATCCAGCTTGACGTCCTGCGCCGCAAGGTCGCCGCCTCGCCGGACCAGGCTGTTGCCAACCTCGGCAACCTCCAGCAAACCGTCAGAAACGAGTCTGCCGAGCTCCGCCACATGGTCACCGACCTGCGCCCCCTCCGCGTCCAGAGCGCCGATCTCTTCGACCTCATGCGCGGTTTCGCCGAGCGCTATCGCAACGAATCCACCCTGGCCCTGGACCTCCTCATTGACCCCGCCGAGCTCCATGCCCCCGACCGGGTCTGCCGCGAGATTTTCCAGATTTACCGTGAAGCACTCAACAACATAAAAAAGCATGCGAAGGCTTCCCATGTCGTGGTAAAACTGACGCAGGATGACAGTCGCATTGTTCTCGTAGTTGACGACAATGGCGAAGGTTTCAGTTTCGCCGGTCGGTTTACTGGGGATGAACTTGACCGCCTGCGGCTGGGTCCCATCTCCATCAAGGAGCGTACGCGTACTGTGGGGGGCGTGTTGACCGTTGAGTCTAACCCTGGCCATGGAGCGCGACTGACCATCGAAGTCCCGCTCGGTTGACATGGCCAAAACTAAACAGCAAATTCGCGTCCTACTAGCGGACGACCACGCAATCTTTCGCGATGGCCTCCGCAAACTTCTCGATTCCGACGAGGACATTACTATCGTCGGCGAAGCCCAGAATGGCGCTGAGTGTATTAAACTTCTCGCCAAACTCAAGCCGGAGATCCTTTTGCTCGATCTCCGCATGCCCGATAAGGACGGCCTCGCCGTCCTCGAAGAAGTCAATTTCGATACGCTGCCCACGCGCGTCATCGTCTTGACGGCTGCCGAAGATGATCGCGACGTGGTCCGCGCCATGCGCCTCGGCGCTCGCGGCGTGGTTCTCAAACAGTCCGCCACCGATCTGCTCGTCAAAAGCATTCATCGCGTTCACGCAGGCGAAATTTGGCTCGATAACCGCATGACCGCCGAGGTCATGAAGGCCTTCTCGAAATCTTCCGAGTCTGGCCCGCGCCGCGAAAAGCCGCTTCTCAGCGACCGCGAGAAAGAAATTGTGCAGCTCGTCGCTCAAGGCTTCCGCAACAAGGAAATCGGCGAAAAACTTTTCATCAGTGAACAGACCGTAAAGAATCACCTGCACAACATTTTCGACAAGCTCGGTGTCTCCGACCGCCTCGAACTCGCGCTCTACGCGATTCACCACCGCTTGATCGATCAGACGTGATCCGATCTCAACTCCCAGGACGACATTCACCACAGTCCAATCGGCCAATCCTAAATTCTCATGGCTTTTTAACGCGGGCTCGCCAATCCCGCAGACGGGAGACAGACCCTCCCGCGGCCACATGCCGATATTGCCTCAGACTCTTGACTCGCACTCTAGCAACGGGCCAGCTTCCGTTAGGGTAAGTTTTCTCCCCTTCTACTGTGTTTAGGGGATAGGCAAGAAAATCCCCTTTCTTCAAAGTAGAGGGCGTGGGAGAACAGTTAGACGAGGCTTTTCGAGTGATCGAGGAGCCAGGCTGGGACGGCTCTCTGTTCTCCTTACTCCTTTTCCCGTCGAAAGGCCCAATTTCGATTTCTTGTCCATCGTGTCAGAGCGTTTACAGAAGCCTCCATTGCGTTCCCGCAGAAGCAAAACAAGCTCCTCCACAATACAATTTTGTCCTCCTTGCCCGGACGTGGCGCCCACCGGCCCCTGCCGGCCGCCAAATGATTCGGGCTTGACATCCCTCTCAGCTTTGTATATAACCATGTGGTTGTACAACCAGTGGGTTATGAAATGACCTCTTCCGATCGACTCGATGCCACCTTCGCCGCTCTCGCCGATCCCACTCGCCGCGCCATCCTTGCCCGCCTCGCCTCCAGCGAAGCATCGGTCATGGAGCTGACCGAGCCTTTTGCCATGTCCCAGCCCGCCATTTCCAAGCACCTCAAAGTTCTTGAACGCGCTGGCCTCATCTCCCGCAGCCAAGACGCGCAGCGCCGTCCCCGCCGTCTCGAAGCCAAGCCTTTTGTCGAGGCCACCGAATGGCTCGAAAAATACCGCAAAATTTGGGCAGGCAACTTCCAGCGCCTCGACACCCTTCTCGACCAAATGAAAACCGATGAGTTGCGAGCTCGGGACAAAAAACATTCTCACCCAAAACGATAAAGGAGAACCCCGATGATGAACCCTGGAAATCTCGTGCTGACGACGCAGGGCGACCGGGAGATTGTGATGACGCGGGACTTCAACGCTCCTCGCCGCCTGGTCTTCGACGCCTTCACGAAACCCGAACTGGTGAAGCAGTGGTTGCTCGGCCCGCCTGGCTGGTCGATGCCGGTCTGCGAAATCGACCTAAAAGTTGGAGGCTCTTACCGCTACGTGTGGCGGCGGGACTCCGACGGAAGCGAGATGGGGATGGGCGGTGTTTATCGCGAGATTGTGCTGCAAGAACGGATCGTCAGCACCGAGGTGTTCGACAAAGCTTGGTACCCGGGCGAGGCGGTGGGCACTCTCGTCCTATCCGAGCAGGGCGGAAAGACCACGGTCACGCAGACGGTACTCTACCAGTCACGCGAAGCTCGTGACGGCATCCTCAAGAGCGGCATGGAGAGCGGCGTCGCGGCGAGCTACGACCGCTTGGCGGAGCTGTTGGCATTGCCGGGAGCCATTGGGTTGGAGAAAGGAGCGGGCAAATCATGAGCGAAGGACTTCTACGCGATACGCTCCCTCCTCGTCGTATCGGCCGAAGCATCGGCGCCGTACTCGCGGGCATGTTCACGGGAATTGTTCTCACCCTTGGCACGGACTTGGTTCTCCATGCGGCGCGTGTCTTTCCGCCCTGGGGCGCATCCATGGCTGGCTACGATGGGGCGCTTTTGGTTGCAACTATCTATCGGACCATCTACGGCGTCGCAGGCAGCTACATCGCGGCGCGCCTCGCGCCGCATCGGCCCATGCTCCATGCCATGGTTCTTGGCATCCTCGGCTTCGCTGTATGCATTCTTGGCGCTGTGGCCACATGGAACGGGGGGCCAGCTTTCGGGCCACACTGGTATCCCGTCGCGCTCGTTGTTCTCGCTCTTCCCACCGCCTGGGTCGGCGGCAAACTTCGCCTTGCGCAATTGATTGCACCATCGGCGTCATGAAAAATCCTTTGCCTCTGCGCTTCCGCTAGTTGCGCGAATCGAGCGGATCAGCGTTTGATTGACCTGCCACGCCTTTCTCTGCTATCAACGACTCACGACAAGTAAATACCGAGGAGCCCATGTCCATCACACGACGAAACTTCTTCCGCAATGCCGCTACCGTCACATCTGTAGCAGTGGGTTTTCCTGCCATAGCGGATCTCGCCTTCAGTGAACTCGTTCCCGCATCCCGTGCCAGCGAACCCGGCGGCCCGATCATCCTCAGCCGTAATGAAAACGCCTATGGCCCTTCGCAAAAAGTAATCGCCTCGATGCAGAACTCCCTGCAATTTGCGAATCGCTACCCCGACCCGGCCGTAAGCGCCCTTCACGAACGAATTGCCAAATCTCATTCCATCAAGCCAGAACAACTGGTTCTCGGCTGCGGCTCCGGTGAAATTCTCAGCATTGCAGCCTCCGCATTTGTCGGCCCCGGCAAACATCTCATAAGTGGTTTACCGACCTTTGAAGCTATCGGACGGTGCGCAAAAACCCTGGGCGCGGAAGTCCTCGAAATACCTCTCGCCAAGGATTACTCTCACGACTTGGAGGCCATGCTCGCAAAGGCCGGCGCCACCACGGGATTGGTCTACATTTGCAATCCAAACAATCCCACTGGCAGTCTGACCTCTCGCAAAGACCTCGAAACATTCATCCGCAAGCTTCCCGCCACCGCTACAGTTCTCATCGACGAGGCTTACCATCACTTTGTCGGAGCAACGCCGGAGTACGTCTCCTTCATCGACAATCCGATAAACGACGGCCGCGTAATCGTCGCGCGAACTTTCTCAAAAGTCTTCGGCCTGGCCGGAATTCGCGTGGGCTACGCCGTTGGCGCTCCGGAGAAAATCAAAGCTCTTGCTGCCCGCCGTCTCCCCGAAGGTCTCAACGCCGTCGGCGCTCGGTCAGCCCTCGTCGCCTACGACGATCTCGACCATGTCCAAATGAGCGAGAAGCGCAACGCGCAGGATCGCCAGGAATTCTTCGACCAGGCCAAAGCCAGAAAAGTTCAGGGAATCACTTCTTATACGAACTTCGCCATGCTGCAAACCGGCCGCCCGGCCCTCGACGTCATCGCCCACTTCAAGAAAAACAACGTCGAAATCGCCCGCCTCTTCCCCTCCATGAACACCTTCGTCCGCGTCTCCTTCGGCACTCCCCCTCAAATGAAAGAATTCTGGCGCGTCTGGGATCTCCTGCCCGCCGCATAGTTAGGGATGTCGAAACGTCGAAAACCCCACGAAAAAAAACGTCAACTAACAGATCACTGATCACCAGATACTAAGTCATGTAGAATCAGCAGCTTAATGGAACACTGACGGGAACAGTGGAGCAACAGTTAACGGGTATCCGACGAAGGTTTTCTATCCCGCTTGCCCCGTCTACCCTGAGCCTCGAAGGCAGCGCAGTCGAACTGAGCGACCATCGGAAGCGACGGGCCTCTCCCGGCGGCTCAGGCATTCTTGGCTGTGCTCTTCCAGGAGTCACCAGTCACCAGCCACGGCCCTCCCAGCGGCCCAAGCTCGTTTTCCACAAACGTCCTAGTACAGGCGTACCTCCCAGAATTGAATCGATTTTGTACCCGCAGTCCTATTGTTCCCTGGACCGCTCCCAGATACACTCTCTCTTCAATCAGGAGGTATGCCTTGACCGGTTCCGAACGCCGCACTACCCAGCGCTTCCAAATGCGGCTCCCGCTCACCGTCCGTTGGACTACGGGCGCAGCGGTTGGCGAGACCAGCACCGAATCCCGCGACGTCAGTTCCCGCGGTGTCTATTTCTTTCTGTCCAAAGACGTACGCGAGGGCTCGCCCGTCGAAATTCTTCTGACCCTGCCCAACGAAATCACCTTGGCGGGTCCTGTGCGCGTGCGCTGCCTTGGCCGCGTCCAGCGGACCGAGCCGCGCGACGAGGGCGCCATCGGCGTCGTCGCCGCGATCGAGCGGTACGAATTCCTCCGCGGCGAAGAAGACGCGCGGTAGCGGCTTCTCGCTGTAGCTGGACTTTTTACAAATGTTTTGAACGAACCGTATCGCCGCAAAATCCCCGGATGCGGCCAGCTCGGAACAACAAAATTTTTCACAGGTTTCTTGCTCGCTCACTGCGGAGGCGGGCAGGATAAGCCGGGGTTCCTCGGCCCCTCAGCGGAGCGCCCCGGCTCAATTTTTTGCTGTCTTACCACCTTTTCCACGTACCCTATCCTTCTACACCAACCGAGCCGCGGCGTTGGTGGCCGCCCAAACCTGTAGCCGCGGTCTTCAGACCGCGGGGTCTTTCCTGAACTCATCGACCTGCTTGCCTTGGGGAGGCTAAAGTCTGTGCCACAGATGCGGCGCGGGTGCGCCACCCCTTTCGGCAATAGGGCGATGGCGGCTGGATGCGCCTGCCTCTTGGGAACCAAAGTGGGTCGCGTTCCGTATTACACCATAAGACGGGTGTGCCGGTTCAAGCGTCAGACAACCGTCAGGGAGGCGGACGTCATGAAGATGAGCAAGATTTTGCTACGAGGCTGCTTAGCGGGTGCGGTATGTCTGGCGGTGATTTGCCTGGTGGCTGGTGTGCCCGCGCGGGCGCAGGGCGAAAAGCGAACGGTCTTCGAGCCGGGCGATTTTCATTGGCAAGGGAACCTGAAGGCCGGGCAGACGCTGGAAGTCATCAACACCAATGGAGAGATTGCCGCCAACCGCGCTTCCGGCGATGCGGCCCGTGTCGCAGGCGCGCGCGGCGGCAACGACGACGACCACGAACTGTTTATCGAAGTGGTCGAGTACGCGGACGGCGTCACGGTTTGCGCCGTCTACGCGAAAGATAAGGCGCCGGGCCGCTGCCACCGCGGCGGAGTGACGTCGGAGTCCGGCAACTGGTGGCACGGGCGCCGAGCAAAGATAAACTTTGACGTGCAAGTGCCGCGGGGCGTGCGGTTGAACGCGTTGACCACCAATGGAAGGGTCCATTGCCTGAATTTGGACAGCGTCGTGCACGCGGCGACGACCAACGGCGACGTGGAAGTCTCGACCAGCGAGTGGGCCTCCGCCAAGACCACCAACGGCGGAGTGCGCGTGTCCATGGGCAACGCCAGGTGGAGCGGCGAGCTGGAGCTGGAGACCACCAACGGCAGCGTGGATGTCACCCTGCCGGCCTCCGCGGAATTCCAGGTGGATGCGGCCACTACCAATGGCGGGATTCGCACGGACTTTCCGATTACCGTACAGGGGAGGTTCGGCCCCAAGTCTCTCTCCGGCACGGTGGGAGGCGGAGGGCGCGAATTGAAGGTCGCCACAACGAATGGCGGCATTGAGCTGAAGAAGAGCTGAGCGGGCAATTCCTCTTCGGCCGTCGCCCAATCTTTCTCTACTTAAGTAGCTGCCTTCTATTGCCGTTCAAATACGAGGATGTCCGGCTCGCGTCGGCCTGGTATGTGCACGGTCATCGTCATGGTCTTGCGATCGGCAGAAAGCTGGATCTGCCGAGTGTCCGTATTCTTGCCGTTGAATTTGTCGGTGATTTCCAGAGTGTCCTCGTTCACTCGCCGCGCCGTTGACGCCGAACCTGCCGTCGCATTCGGGCCTGCATTCGGATAATCCTTTCCATCAAACTTCACGTTTTTCGTCACTCCTTGCGAGGAATTGACAAACGAAAGGCCGTCCCCCTCGTAAGGCTGCACCTTCAGCTCAATCACCGCAGTCATCGTCTCGCTCGAACCCTCCCAGGTCCCCGCGAAGCCAGACGTTCCTGCCGTCCGCTGATACACATATTTGACGTTGGAGCTGGACCCGTCCGGCCCGAACTCCGTGTAGTCATCTTTAAGCGTATTGCCATCCTTCGATAGCTTCCAGAACGCCGTCAGCAGAATACGGCCGTCCTTCTTGCGGATAACCTTCCAGGAGTCGGGCCCCTCGATGGCGACCGACAAGGTCGTGCCGGCAAGCCCCGGCTGGTCCGTGCCATCCGTCGCGATCGTCTCAGGGCTGCCGGCGCCAAAGTCAAAGGCGTACTTGTTGCCGGCCACGCTCTCGACCTTCATCACGTCGATGAGTTTACTTTTGGCCGCGTTCAGCTTCCATTCGCCGAGGAAGGGGTCGCTCGACGCGGATAACGCACCCGCGGCGAGGCCAGCAACCAGCAGGAATCGAAGAGCACACTTGAGCATGGAGTCCTCCTTGCTCTTCGAATACGGCGAGCAAGTCACTTCGGATGATCCCAAGTTTCCCACCATTCACTTCTCCCCCGCAACCGCCGGCCGCATCTTCCCCGCCGCCATCTTCTCCAGCGCACGCAGCCGCTCCTTGAGTTCGCTGCTCTCCAAACGCCCCTCGCGGTATAGCCACCGCAGAAAATCTTCCGCCCGCCGCTCCCCTTTCCGCGAATTGCATTCCGAGCAGCACGACACCAGGTTGCGATAACCATTGCCGCCCATCCACGCGCGTGGCAATACGTGGTCGAGGCACCGCGTGGCTGGCGTCACTCGCCGCCGGCAATAAAAACAGCGGCCGCCTTCGCGGGCATGGATCGCTCGACGCAGCGCCCGCGTTGCCAGAAAGTCGGCTTCCTCGAGGTTAAAATTGGCCACGCTCGGCTGAGGCTGTGTCTGGCGCGCCGCGATTTTTCTCTTGCGTACCGCGCGGACCTCCTCGGGCAGGCGCACTTCTATGGTGTGCCCCCACTTGCCTTTCTCCGCCAGGCGCAACGCGCCCTTGACCAAGAGCCGGCGTAATCCTTTGCGGATCATCCATCGCGAGAGGCCAGCGACGCGGGTTAGCCCAGGAATGGAGAAGCGCACACAGGGTTTCCCCTCCAGCCGGCTATGCCGCAGCAAATGCGAATACACCGCCCGCTCAATCACCGAAAGCCGCAACCCCGGAATCAACAAATCCTCAAACTGCTTCCACACCTCTACCCCATCGGGCACTTTGTCTTTCATGTTTTGTTGTCCATTCGTAGGGGCACGGCATGCCGTGCCCGTCTTGTGTTATTCCCACAATTAAATATATTTGTATGGTAATCTTCCTGCGTGAGCGAAGGGCTTCATCTCCCCGCCCGTAGATCCATCCGCCTCAAATACATGGATTACTCTCAGCCGGGTGCTTACTTCGTGACGATCTGTGCGTTCCTCAATCATTGCTTATTTGGCAGGGTCGAGTCCGACCGCATTGACCTCAGTCCGATCGGCGAGATCGTCCGCAGTTGCTGGGTCGATATTCCAAATCACTTTCCCGGTCTCAAAGCCGACACCTTCGTCGTAATGCCTAATCATGTTCATGGCATCCTCGCCATCGAAGAGCGGGCACGGCGTGCCGTGCCCCTACGAGATGAGGAGCGCTTCGAGACATTTCGCAAGGCCGTACCGGGCACGGTTCCCACGATCGTGCGCAACTATAAAGCTGCCGTAACAAAACGCGTGCGATATACGACTGGCAATCGAGCGATGCAAGTGTGGCAAAGCAATTATTTCGAGCGCGTCCTGCGAAACGGCGAAGAACTCGCCAATGCATCGCGCTACATCCAAGAGAACATCGCGATGTGGCACCTCGACAAGCACAACCCGTAGGGGCACGGCACGCCGTGCCCGTCTTTCCGCGCTGTGCCGTCTTTCCACGCCGTGCCCGTCTGTGCTTCTGTTTTTTTTCGGCTTCTAGACCAAGGAAGGAAAGAGAAACGCCCTAAACGTTGAAGAAAACACCCCTAAAAAGAAAAAGCCCCGATCAAGGATCGGGGCGCACGTTTCTCCAGCTACAGAGTACCACATCTGGCCTTCACTACGCAATTACTTTCTGAGCCACATCTGCCCAACACCGACTCGCCCCGCACTTTCGAGAAATGTACGGAGGTATTAGCGAATCTCCCCACCTCGAAAACTTTGGAATCGGGGATAAGGCAGGTTAGAATCGGTGCCCATGAAAACCATCTTCCGTTCACTGCTCTCGTTTTTTTCTATTGCTGTTGCGACAGCCTTTGCCGTTTTTCTGATTTCCTCGTTTCCTGCGGCAACCGCTCGGACATCCATCGGCTCGGGGCTTGACCGCGATATTTCTTCCGTCGATAGCGCGGAGCAGCAGGCGGTCCTGGCGCCAATAATGCAATTGTTTGATGGCATGGCGAAACGCGATGCCGCAATGATTAAGAAACCGTTGCTGAGCGGCGGGACGATGGTGCTAATGAGGGACGGCAAGCCGACTCAGATGACTTTTGAAGATTTTGCGGACCGGCTGGGAAAACCTGGAACCACGCAGATTCAGGAGCGAATTCATGATCCGCTAGTGCGGATCGATCACGATCTGGCGGTGGTGTGGGCTCCTTTCGAGTTTTTGGTGGATGGCAAGGTGGACCACTGCGGGACGGACTTGTTCAACGTTGTCCGCGCGGATGGTCAATGGGTTATTGCCAGCGTCGCAGATACAGGACGGAAAGATTGCGTTCGCAAGTAGACCTAGTTTGATTTGGTTGCCGGGTGCCCCGATGACGGGCGCTCGAACTCAGTCAGCGTTTCCGCCAAAATGATTCGGAAACGTCCCGTCTGCCCCATGTTTCCTAGGGGGAAAACCGGGGGCAGGGGGCAACCACGGTCAACGCTCGACGGCGTAAAGCTGCATATCCATTCGGATTGACCTCGCAAGACCCCCGAGGTCTCCGTATAGGCTCTTACTTGTGATATTCATCTTGCGGAGAAGGGCGAAGGCGTTTTTGTGCAGTTCTCCGCAGATCTCGTACTTCCTCACATCCACCTCGCTGTAAGTTGCGGACGTCAGGAGGTCGTTGATGCGGAGGCTGCGATTCATGGAGACCAAGAAAGATCCTGCCTGCCTGTCGAGCCGGGCATTCAGTTGCTTCGGCTCCGTAATCCACGCGATGTCATATGCAAATCGGTTGACTATACTATCGAACACTTCGTCTCCCTTTTTTTGCACCGTTTGCCGAGTTTCTTTAAACTCTCCATCCTTTCTCGAAATGTATGTGACCGACTGCTCCATAACTGCTGTGTAGTCAATCGCGAAAATTGCGAGATTCTTCTCGGAACGTGGCGCATAGCCCTCGAGAGCAAAATAAAGGGCCACATACGGGCTTTCCGTGAAATCGAGCAGTCGAGTTGGAACGCCGTAGTGTTGCATAATGGACAGCCATGCTAAGGTCGAGTTTGGTCGAATGTTTTCAGTATCGTAGAGGTGGAATTTCGATTTAAAAATATTCAGCGAATATTCTTCGAACTTCGTAGCGGACGCGGCGGACCATGTCGGTCCGATCACCCGTTCGAGCGTAGAGGCGAGAAGCCAGCCCGCATCAGCGTGCCCTCTGTAAATATAATTATTGGGCAGGCTATTTAGCTCAGTTATGAGTTTTTCCATCGAGTCGATCGCTATATGTTTCATTTTTCCCTTACGCGCTCGTATGTTTTTTCAATGTCGGTTAGGACAGCTTCTGGTTTTTCGTCCTCGTCGTACCGGCGCTTTACTGCGTCACCCCGCAAATGCAGAGTGACCGACCTTTCGGATTTCTTTCTTCTGACTCGTGCCGTAGCTTCGTTTCCAGTTGCGGCTGTACTTCTGGTAACGGACTGTAGCACTTCGCGGTCCAGGTCTTCGCCCTTTATCTCAGCCTTGCCGGCCTTCCCGTGGGCAGACGCGAGATAGACGGACAATGGCTTCTGGAAGTACTCGTCAGCATCAAATGGATTTGGCCCGTGAAATGTCGCAGCAAACCGAGACACGGTGTAAGCGGTTTCCAGCGCCTGGATGAAATCTTGAGGATCTGGGATCGGGGCTATCTCGACCGATACCCTGTTTGTCTGGACGATATCCGTCACTGAAAGCAGCTGCTGTATGCGGGCCGCAATCCCCTTTATAGTTGGGGCGAGACTGGACTTGTAGGCTACACCGAGAATGCCGATGTCCGCGTTAAATACACAATGCGTGTAGGGACTTGTTTCGAGCTCTTCTTCTAGAAAATCTCCGGACTGCTCGTCGAACTTTTCGACCGTTGATCTAGTTGTCCTTCCAACGGCAAAGTACCCAGCAGTGCGCGAAAACAGGCGAAGATTTCCGATATGCCACCGATAGCCCTCACGAGCTTCGAATGACGGCCTTTCTTTCAGGGCTTCTACGAATATTTGCGCCGGCGTCGAGTCTGTCTGAAAAATGGAATGCTGCCTTGGCTTCACGAACCTTGCGCGAAACAAACTGTATTCGATTGAAGGCATGTCTCTTTACTAGTTATCCTAGACCACCCGGTGATACGTTCGAGAGAATTTTGCGCGGCTGTGTCCAAATCACTCTTGGGAACATCCTAGTGTCTCGCCTAGTCGGCGGGTGGAGCACCCTTGACTTGAGAGATGAAGACAGAGAAATTCCCTTGCTAGTTAACTAGAAGGACTAGAAATGGCAAATAGATGGGGAATTCCACCCCGGGTCCTGAGAAATGCGGCGAGGTACGAGATTCCGGACCCAGTCGTGAGGCACGTAGCGCGGAGAGACAAGTCCTGTGTTTATTGTAAGCTGAGATTTAGGATTGGAGTGCGGAGCCGTAACAATCTGGCAAGTTGGGAGCATATGGACGATTACTCCGTCAAGCACCCAAGAGTGTGGAACATCGCTCTGTGTTGCGGCTCTTGCAACACCAGCAGAGGACCTAAAGGGCTAGCGGAATGGTTCGATTCCGCGTACTGCAGGAAAAACAATATCAGCAAGCAGACCGTTGCCCCGGTTATACGAAGGTATCTCGGAAGAGGGCTACGAGGTGTTTGACGACGGCTCCCTGGTAGAAAAGCGCTACCTGGGGCACCCGGCTCACGGTTTCTTTCCGACCTTAATACGAATCACAGTAGATGAACCTTGACTCACACTGACACGATTTTCAGGTTTAAGACTCTCCAAAGGAGATATGCGGGAAAAGATCGCTTCATTCAGAATGACGGCAATCCTCACGTTAGATGGGAGCTGATCCCTCGGTAGCAAGCTGAGTGCTTCCATCGGCTGAGTCGACTCGGTTATTACAAGGATTCCCGTGCTCACATCAGCGTTGACAAGATCACTTTGTCCAAGCTGAATTGTAGGGATACCAATCGTCATTCCCGCCTGCTTTATTCTTTTCCAGCCTGCGGATTCCAATGGGGCATCAATTTGGCGGAGTAAATGGATGGATTCGTCATCAGCAAATACAGATTCAAACTTGAATTCCGTACCACTAAACGGTTTCAAAGTATCTACTAGGCCAGAAACATCAGTCAGTGACCTCGGGCTTTTGATCCGATCCAGTTCGGCGGACGTAACTGCGGCCCGCTTCAAAACCTCCGCTAGATGAGATTCGGCATCGGCCGCCTGCTTTTTTGCAGAAACAATATCGCGCTCAAATGAGTCGGCTTCTTGTCTTGCTCCACGCGAGAGCGACAATGCATTTGTCGCTACGGTCTGGGCTTTGCTGGCCTCACTCTGTGCCTCTCCCAGGGAGTTCTGCGCTGCTCCTGCTCTAGCCTGGGCATCCATTGCCTGAGATAGCGCAGCTGAGGAATCTGTGATGGCTGTTCGCGCTTTCTGGTCAGCCTGCTCAGCTCTTTCGCTAAGAGAACCTATGAGCAGGCCAGATAACGAATTTGTTTTGACTAGGCAGACCAGTTCTAACGCCAGCGAAGTTATGAGAACTAAGGTTGACGTTTTTGCTAGCCGCTTTCTGCGTTCGTCTTGCCCACCTGTAAGCCAGGTCGTGAAATCGGCGATGTACTCTCCGGCACAGGCAAGAGCTACAAACCCAGCGCAAACGTATTCCGCGATTTCCCATCGCGAGAGAGAACTAGAAAGAGAGGACACATCGGAGGACGTCAGCATAATGCAGCTAGGTTCCGGACTCTCCCGCGCCGGGCCGCGCTAACTCTTCTATTACATTAAACTGACGGAAAAAGCTATTCTGCCGGGCGCCCCAGGTAGCGCTTTTCTACCTGGGTGTCGGCCTTAGGGCCGGGGAATTTCCAGTTGGTTGCAGATGGCCCGAACCGTCCCTTGTTTGATTTAATGACGGGCTTTCTTCGGCGCTATTTGACGCTCGCGTTCGCGCGGCGTCGCCGCCCCCGCAAGCGGTCCTTGACGCAACAAATCGGAACTTGTATAACCCACGCATGCAAGGAACACACTGGAGCACAATTGCGCTCGGCTCGCTGTTTCTCATCTCGGCCTGCTTAAACGGAGGACAGGAAGTGCAATCTCCGCAACCTGAAAAGTCCAAGCCGCCTGTCAAAATGGAGCAGCGCGGGCGCATCCTTGGAATCGGCGGTGTCTTCTTCAAATCCGCTAATCGTGATCAGATGCGCGAATGGTATTCGAAGCATCTTGGACTCGCTGAAAAAGGCGGAGAGGTGATGCTTCCGTGGCGCGAACACGACGACCCGCAAAAGGAACACGTTACAGTTTGGGCTGTTTTTCCCGACTCCACCAAATATTTCGATCCCAGCCACGCACCGTTCATGATCAACTACATCGTGGACGATATGGATGCCTTGCTCGACCGCTTAAAACAAGAGGGAGTAAAGATTGATCCCAAACGGATGGATGAATCCTACGGTCGCTTTGCCTGGATCTATGATTCGGATGGGAATAAGATCGAGCTCTGGCAGCCGTCCGCAAAGCCCTAAGGGGCCTTCCACTGCACTTACTCAGTCGGTTTTCTGTAGCTTGGAGTTGCCTCTCTCTTTATCGCCCAGGTAGCGCTTTTCTACCTGGGAAAACCGGGAACAGACGAGACGTTTCCCCCCTTTAGACAACGAGTCCCGCCTAAGCCCGCAATCTAATTCCGCCCATAGCAAGCTCAACCCCGTGCGTGGGGCCTTAAACCGGTGGTGACTGCTCGTATCGCCGATTACATTGTGAGCACGGCGCGGAAGCGGGTCTTGCCCTCGGCAACGCGCTCGTAGGCCTTTGCAGCTTCGGCCAATGGGTAGGTTTCAATTATCGATTTGACTTTTCCCTGGGCTACGTAATCGAGGGCTTCGTAGAGATATTCAGGGCCATTTTGCTGGCTGCCGATGATTTTGATGCGCTTGAAGAGCAACTCGATCAGCGAGATCGAAAGCGGTTCCGCGTCTGCGCCCATAACGATGAACCTGCCGTCCGGGCGCAGACCCTGGATGCTGTCCATCATGGATTTGGTCGAGTTGGAGGTGCTCAGAATGATGTCAGCGCCGCCCGCTGCGGTAAGACTCTTTCCGTCGCGGACGATTTCATCCGCGCCCAGCTCGCGAATCATCTTGTCCTTATCGGGAGAGTGCGAAATCGCGATGGTCTCGAAGCCCGCAGCCTTCGCGTATTGCACCGCCAGGTGCCCAAGCCCGCCGATTCCAAGTACGGCCACGCGCTCGTGCGGCTGCGGATCGGCCCAGCGGAGCCCGCTATAAACGGTATACCCCGCGCAAAAGATCGGTGCGGCTTGCTCGTAGGAAACCTTGTCGGGAATCAGGTAGGTAGCGTCGGCGTTCATCAGCATGTACTCGGCGTGACCGCCTTGCGCTTCGCCCCCTGTGCCTTTCAGAAAGGGGCAGAACATCCTGCGGCCACGCTGGCACCATTCGCAGCGTCCGCAGGTGGACTGAATCCACGCCGAACCGACGCGGTCGCCTACCTTGCGAATGGTCGCATCAGGAGCCACGGCAACGATCTCCCCCACCGGCTCGTGGCCAAGGATTCGAGGAAATGGTCCCGGAAGGTGTCCAAGCGTTTGGTGGACATCGGTGAAGCAGATGCCGCTTGCATGCATCTTAACGAGCACTTGACCGGGACCCGGTTGAGGCTGAGGAACATCCTTGATCTGCCAGGAACTGCTCACGGCGGGCACGACTGCGGCTTTCATAGCGCTTCCTCCTAGCGAAGTTCGATGCGAGAGGAGTTCTGGTCGGTGCATGATCTTGGCCGCCAAAGTCTTTCCTGAACGCCAATACCTGTTTCGGCAGCACGCCGCCGACGCCGGTAGACGGGCTGAGAGGCCCTCCTACAATGGAATTGGGCCACTTCGGATGCGCTGCCCCAAATGCCAATTCGATCATCCGTTGCAGACCACCGAGTGTCTGAAGTGCGGAATCGTTTTTTCGCGCTACCACCCGGCGCTGGAAAGCGCCGCGAACCAGGTTCATCCGGACATCGCGGTGGCCATGTCCGCTCCTCCCGCACTGGCCGAACCTGCTACTCCTGCCAACGGCGTCCTTAGCCGCAACGATGCCCGGACCGAGTTGAAGTACCGCATCCTCGCGCTTCCCGCAGCCTTGCTTCTGGCGCGCCTCGTTGCGGGCACGGGACTGCGCATGGCGGCAGCCATGCTTGCCATGGTGCTGCACGAAAGCGGGCACGCCATCACCGCGTGGCTCACCGGCCGGTGGGCCGTGCCCATGCTCTGGGTTACTCCGCACGGCCAAGAACGCTCCTGGTTGATCGTCCTGCTGGTAACGGCCGTCATTGGCTTTGCCGGATTTCTGGCGTGGAAGATGGAACGTCCGGGATGGCTTCTCGCCGCCGCTGCGCTGCTCCTCCTGCAACTGGTCGTGTTGTCTTTGCCCGCGGAAGCGCTGATCATTTTCTTTGGCGATGGCGGCGCCCTGGTTTTGGCCACCATCCTGATGGCGACGTTTTACGCGTCGCGCGAAAGCCGGCTATATAAGAGCTGGGGTCTGCGCTGGGGATTACTGGCCATCGGAGCGCTCAGCTTCATGCACGTTTTTCTGATGTGGAGAGGGCCGCTCGAAGATCTTCCGTTTGGCGAGATCGAGGGTGTGAACCTGTCCGATCCCAGCCTGCTCACCGAAATGTACGGCTGGACGGTCCTGCAAATGGTTGATCGTTATGTACGGCTGGGGACGCTCTGCCTGTTGGTTTTGCTCGCGCTTTACGTTTGGGGACTGGTCTCCGCATATCTCGAATTGCGACGGAGCCCGGCTGCTTAGAAGCGCGGAAAACTGGGGACAGCTTGGGGTTGCCCCTCTCTTTATCCCTGACTCCTTCCTCGTCCTACCGCTCGCAAGCTTCTTTTGTCAGCTCACCTTATTTCGGCACAAAACGAATAATCAGGCCCGTGATTGCATCATGCCAGGCATGCGTCATGATTCCGGGCCGCAGATTCTGCCGCACTTCCGCCAGGATTCCGAACATCAAGCCATACACAGCGATGACCACCGTGGCCTTCACTCCCTGATAGATGTGACCGGCGCCAAACAGCAGCGCAGACAGAAGCACACCGACCGGCGCGCTGCGAGTCCAGGCTATAAACTGGCGTTGCAAGTACCCGCGGAAAATGGTCTCTTCGCAAATGCCCGCGGTGACAGAAAGTGCGACCCAAAAGATCGATTCCAATATCCCCTGCGGAGCAAGCAGGCGCGCGGCCTGGGCCATTCCGTTGGCGCCAAGTGCGCGAGACACCAAACTGAGGACGATGATTGAGGTGATCCAAAAGCCGAAAGCGATGGCGATGTCCTGGAAGAAGTTCGATGCTCCCTTCCACCGGTCGCCGGCGATGTTTCGAAAGGATTTTCCGCGGCGGCGCAAACCCCAGTAGATGTATCCGACGAGGATCCATTCCCAAGCGATGGTGGTCGCGTAAAAAAACAACCGGTGTGGATTGTGCTCTGCGCTCTGGCGATGGATGGAGAAGTATCCAACGACCGCAACCGCGGAAAGGATGAAAAGCAGAACGAGCGTGTGGACAACTCCGGCTACTGGTTCGAATCGGCGGATGGATGCTTCGGAATCAGTTTCCATGACAACCTCTGGCACGGGCCACCTCACATTAGCTTGCCTGGCGCGGATTCTCTCACAACCCAAACCGAATCAGCAGCAACTAGAAAGTAGCGTTTGCCTCTAGCAATATGCCGATACAGGAGCGGAAAGTCTCATAGAGCACAGTTACCTCTGCGCGTCCTGTACTTTTGGGCAGGCGATTTTCAACTTGATTGTGGGAGATGATGGGATTCGCCCAGCAGCGTTACAGAACTAGCAAACCGGCGATCGAAGCCGCTCACGCTCGGCTACTGTGGGCCGTTGTGTGGGCGCCATGAACAGAAATTGGGCTGCCATCCTTTGAGTGGGGGAAAGTCTTAAGATGCTCGCGGAAATTCAACAATCGCAGAATCACCTTTCTGCTGAAGAAGTCACTGGGTCGATTTCGCTGCTTGACCTGGCGGAGATTCTCGATCAACACAAAACGTGGGTGGAAACAGGCGGAGAATCCGGAGTCAGAGCGGATCTCTGCGGCGTTAATCTTTCCCACTCGGACCTCACCGGCGTCAATCTGGAAGGCGCGTCGATCCAACGCGCGAATTTAATTGGCGCGGATTTGTCCATGGCTAATTTACGGGGCGCCAGCCTCGTGCAAGCCGATTTGCGCGAAGCCAATTTACTCGGCACTGAATTACGGGGCGCCAATTTAATGGGCGCGAATCTTTACGGCGCGGAAGGCGTGTGGGTTGGGCGGCTTGGAGGAACAAATCTCTTCGATGCCATCCTGCCGGAAACGATCGCGACGTTTGACAGCACCAAAGCGATCGCGGATGCCACCAAAGTGGCGCGTTGGTTCTATTTTTTGATTCTAGCGGCGAGCCTTGCGTGTATTTCACTGATCGGATTGACTACGGACGTGCGGCTGATTGTGGATGCCTCGGCGATTCCCGTGGCGCGATTCCCAAGAATTCTGTCCATGACAAGTTTTTACATGGGCGCGCCGCTCGTGCTCTTCATTTTGTATCTGCGGTTTCATTTCTTGCTGCTGCGTCTTTGGGGAGGCATGTCCGGACTGCCCGCAGTTTTCAAGGATGGGCAAACGCTGGAAAAAGACGGTCCGTGGTATTTGATGGGCCTGGTGAGGCGGCATTTTCGGTGGATGCGCGAGGGGCGTTCTCCTTTCTGGGTGCTGGAGACGGTGGTCGCTACGGCGCTTGCTTATTGGGTAGTTCCCGCGACGCTGTTTTTATTCTGGCTACGCTACCTGGTGCGGCAGGATTTTCGCGGGACGCTGCTGCACGCATTTCTATTGACTCTTTCCGTGGCGGCAGCAACATGCGTTCCGACAATCGTGGCGAGGGTACTGCAACCCGGAGATCTGTTGCGTCAGAAGTCCAAGAACTTGTTGCGGCTGAGCTTCGCAACCGCGCGGGTTGCGCTTCTGACCGGCTGCGCATTGCTGGTTTTTTCTCTGGGCGTAAATCACGGATTGCCTTCGGACAAAAATATTGCGCCACAGCATTCTCCCGCCAGCCTGCTGAGGTGGGTTTCGGAAGGGATGCAATCGATCGGGTACAGGCCGTACGCGGAGTTGACGGAAGCGACGCTCTCCGGGCCGCCGCCGCACGGGAACTGGAGCGAAGAAGCGCTCGCTTCGGTGCCGGGGGCCAAGCTGAACGAGATGAATTTGCGATTTGCGAGAGCCTACAAAGCGTATCTCGTGAACGCAAAATTATGGCGCGCGAATCTGGAGGGTGCTTATCTCTCCGAAGCCGATATGCGAGGAGCCAATTTGCGTGAAGCCGTGTTGCGGGATGCTTTCCTCGATCGCGTGCTGGCGTCGAAGACGGTGATGGTGTCCGCGGACGCGAGCCGCGTGAACTTCACGGGCGCGGATTTGCGCGGCTCCGATCTTTCGTTCGCCACGCTGGAGAATGGAGTGCTGTCCAACGCGAAGCTGGGAGGCGCATCGCTCTACGCGGTGAATCTCCGCAACGGACAATTGCTGCGCGCCGATTTGTCGCGCGCGGACATGCGCGACACGAAATTGGAGCATGCCGTCCTCTCGTTTGCAGTCCTGGAGCAGACGGATCTTTCCTCGGCAAAATTAATGGATGCGAATATGACGGGGGCGCAGTTCAAGGGAACGATTTTGATGGACGCGGACCTTAGAAATGCCGACTTGCGCGGCGCATTTTTCGGCGGCGCGATTTTCCGCGGGACGGAAATCAGCGGAGCGCGTGTGGCAGGCGCCGACCTGCGCGGAGCGCTGGGCTTGACGGCGGACCAGGTCTGCTCGGCAATAGGATGGCAAGTCGCCCAGCTTGACGCAGACGTGCTAGCCCAAACGCAAAGCCTTTGCGGCGCCAAGCGTTAATTTTCCAAAAGAGCCCGACTTCCCAACAACGTGGCTAGGATTCCAAGGGAAGATATTTAGGCTCACCTAGCTTCGCTCAAAAGAATTTCTGAGAGTCACCGACTTGTCCGAAAGTCTGCTGCAACAGTCGGCGATGATGGACATGCTCCTTTGTCCCCATTCACCGCCTGCATTTACCTAAGAATTCTGCAAATTGTCACTTCAGGGTTTCTCTGCCACCCAGGTAGACGGGCATCAAAATCTCGACGGCAATGCCGCGGCGGCCGTTGCCGAGATCGTCGATGCGGATGACTTTGCCGAGAGACTCGCGGTTGAGCGAGCCGATTCCATCGGAATAGGGGCAAGTGACAAACAGACGCATGCCTTCCTTGTAGAACGCGTTCTTCGAAACAAAATACACGCTGTCGCGCGAAGTATTCAGAGTCGGCAAGATTTCATCAAAATTGTGCAAGTGAATGTCGGACGGCCGCACACGTACAGTTTGCGGAAGCCTGAGCCTAGCTTTGCGCCGGCGCTCAGGACCATTCAATCGTGCCATAGTTGGGAATGAGCATATCCTACTTGGTGCGAAGAGTTCCAAGTGCAAAGTACCAAATCAGTTTCCGGTTTCCGCGTTAATCCGGCATTTCTAACAATGCGGGCTCCGCCACTGGAGATGTTTTCGAATAGAATTGCTAATGCTCCCGAATGGAGCATGAAGAGAAGGAAACGTTTTTCACGCTCTCACGTCGGTAAACCATGCTGCAGGATCTTCGATTCGCCCTCCGCCAGCTTCTGAAAAACCCCGCCTTCAGTCTCGTGGCGATTCTGACGCTCGCGCTGGCGATCAGTGCAAACACGGCGATTTTTTCGGCCATAGACGCAGTGCTGCTGCATCCGCTCCCCTATCCGGATCCCGACCAGCTCGTTATCGTCCAGGAGTCCCTACCACGATATTCGTTGCGCGGCATCGCGCCCACGGCCGCGGATTATGCGGATTTTCGCCGCGAAGCCGCGTGTTTCACCCAAATCGCGGCAGTGACCGTCGCGGATGCGACTTTGACCGGCGACGGGCAGGCCGAGGACGTCCCGGCACTGCGAGTCACCGCCGACGCGTTTCCCATGCTTGGCGTTGTCCCGATTCTCGGTGGGCTGTTCACCTCGGATGACGACCAGCCCGGCAGGGATCACGTCGCCATCCTCTCGGAAGGATTGTGGACGCGCCGCTACGGCCACGATCGTTCCATCGTCGGCAAAAACATTCAGATCAATCGCGAAAGCTATCGAGTCGCTGGCGTGATCCGGCCGATTCTCGTTTATCGCGTCACGGCCGACGTCTGGGTACCGCTGGCCTTTGATCGCTCCGAAACCGCGCCCGGCACGCGAGGACCGCACAATATCGACGTGATCGGGCGGCTCAAACCCGGCAGAAGCATCCAGGAGGCGCGCGATGAATTTCGCGGCATCGCTGCCGGCATCATCGAACAATATCCCAATCAGGTTTCGATGGATCGCGGATTTTCCCTCGATTTGGAACCGCTCGCCGTAAAGCAGGCAGGCGATTTGAAGACGCCATTGCTGGTCCTGATCGCCGCTGTTGGCGCGCTGATGCTGATTGCCTGCGCCAACGTTTCGAACCTTCTGCTCGCCCGTGCGATGATCCGCCGCAGGGAGATCGGCATTCGGTCGGCGTTGGGCGCATCGCGCCTTCGCGTGATTCGGCAGCTGTTGACGGAAAGCCTGTTGCTTGCCTCCATCGCCGGCGCCGCGGGAACGTTGCTCGCCCTTTACGGACTACATCTTTACGCGCAGTTCGGTCCCGCCGGTTTGATTCATGGAGGCCATCTTTCCATCAACGCGTGGGTCATGGGCTTTTCCATTTTCGTTTCGATCGCCGCGAGCTTGCTGTTCGGCCTCGCGCCCGCTCTAGAAACTTTGCGAATCGATCTCACGGATGCGCTCAAGGAAGGCTCGCGTGGCTCGGCCGGCGGACGCAGGTTGTTGCGCGAATCCATGGTTGCCTTCGAGGTTTGCGCTTCACTGGTGCTCCTGATCGGCGCCGGGCTCCTGGTAAGAAGCTTCGTTCGCCTGGAGCGCACCAGTCCCGGATTCCACTCCGAAAATGTGCTGACCGCGTTCGTGTCCCTGCCGGTTGCGCAATACCGGGAGCCCGCGCAAAGGGCCGCCTTCGCACGTTCGCTACTCGAACGCGTACGTGCGGTTCCGGGCGTGCGCTTCGCCGCTGCGATCGATTTCCTTCCATACAATGGAGGACCGGGAAGCGGCGGAGTCGAAGTCGCGGGCCATCCGCGAGATCCAAATGAACCTCGCCAGATCATCTGGCAAACCCGCACTTCGCCCGGGTTCTTCGAAACTCTCGGAATCCCGCTTCTGCGTGGCCGCGACATCGCGGCATCCGATGAACAGGGCTCGCCCGGCGCAGCCGTGATCGACGAGATCGCCGCTAAACAATTGTTCCCGAAAGCAGACCCGATCGGCATGCAAATCACAGTCCCGCTGGCTGGAGGCACTTTTACTGTTGTCGGCGTGGTTGCCGCGACGAAATCCCGCAGCTTGTCTGCGCCACCCGAGCCGCGGATATATTATTTCGGCCCGCAGGTCCCGTTCGGCTCGCTGGCGATCGTGATGAAGACCGCTCATAACCCGCTGGCGGTGGTCTCCGCGGTCCGCCACGAAGTCTCGGCACTCGATTCCAATCTGCCGGTGGACCTACTTACCATGGATCAGATCCTGGCCGATTCGCTTTCCCGGCAAAGTTTCTCGATTCAGTTGATGGCCGTATTCGCCGCGCTCGCGGCTCTCCTTGCCGCTATCGGCATTTATGGCGTGCTCGCCTATCTGGTTGATCAACGGCGTCGCGAATTTGGAATTCGCATCGCACTCGGCGCCCATTCTGCGGACGTGCTCGCGTTAGTCCTGCGCCAGGGATTGGTCCCGGTGGTTGCTGGGCTGATCGCAGGGATTGCAACCGCCTTGGGACTGACGCGCCTGCTGAAAAGCTTGCTCTATGAGGTTAGCGCAACGGACCCGCTTATCTTTGGCGCGGTTTCGATTGCTCTGCTCGCCGTTTCGCTAGCGGCCATGTACATTCCCGCTCGGCGTGCCACTCGTGTGGACCCATTAGTCGCGCTGCGTCACGAATAATCGCTGCGCCATTTGCTTCGGTTCGCGGTTAACAAGAAGGCTAAGTTGTGCCCTTCGACCTGTGCCACTGGAAACCGACGCGCGTCACTCAGCTTCAAGGAAATCCAACTGTGAGCGCGTAGCTGCTGTGTTCATCGCCGGCAATTGTGGCCTCTCGACAGCTACACTTGTATTCGGCGCCGGATGGCTTGGACCCATCGGTGAGGCGCGCACCATGTAACGAAGCGGAGAGCGCGGGCTGCTTCCGAAGGGGTAACACGTGACGAGCGTAAGAGCGTCTTCCGACGTAGGCGACAACAGAGTTACATCCTGCGGTTCCACGACCTGAATCAAATCCACGGCGTAAGTCCGCTCATACAAGCCAGCACGGCGTGTATCAAACCAAGCGATCTGAATCCTGTCACCCTGAGCAATCCCTTCTAGGGGCCGAAACCAGCTTGTGCGATGTCCCGCCAGCACCACATTTCCGGGTCTTCCAATCTGGGCGCCACTCAGCAGCAGCGCCGGCCCAAATGCCAGCGTGCGCGGATTTGCGGCGTCCAAGACAATCTCGTCAAAACCCAGACGCGAAATTCTGAGCCGCGCAACCGCGTGCGTGTCGGCCCATGGCCACGGCGCGTGAGGCTCTCCCGAATGTGCGCTTTGGTCCCAAGCCCGGCGGATCAGGACGCCCGCAAGTTCGGCCTTCGCGTGCAAGTACGCGGCGCGACCGGTGAGGCATCCACCAGCCAGCAAGACTAGCGCTGTTAAATATCGCAAGACTTTCACGAGAGTGCTCCCGGTCTCCGCACGAAGCAGAACAACACGATGCCGGCTAACAGAAGCGCAATACCCAAAATCTCGAGGAATGCATCGGCCGTGCCCGTTGCTGGAGCGCCAAAGACTTTCTCCATCTGCCAACCGGCTGGCAATTCGGTCGGCACCGGAACAGTCTTTGATTGACCGCCCGCGTTCACCACGACTTCTTCGACCGCCACCAGTGACGTAAAGCGAGTGACGAGCCGGTAGCGAATCGCGTGGGCAATCACGCTCGAGCGAATTTCCGCTTGTCCGTTCTCGTCGGACTCGCGCCAACGGTCCATCAATTCCTCGACGCGCTGCCGCGCCCAAAGAGTGGTGATGCCGGGATGGAAAGTAGCCTTCGAAGCATCAAACGCGATGCTCGTTTCATACGGATCATTCCCCGCGCGAGCGGCAAGATGCACCTTGCCAACGCGGCCTTTGGAAATGCGCCCGTAGATCAGCAGCGGCTGCTGCTGGAAAAGATCTGGCAGGCGCTCCGGATACACGTCCGCAACTTCCACGCCTTCAAAGGACAGCTTTACGTCCGTCAACACAGGGCTCTCGATGGTTTCGAAGAGCTGCGTCATCTGCTGCTGAATTTCGTGGATGTCCGCGATATGCGTGAAGGTTCCTCGTCCGTATTGCGCCATCTTCGTGGCGAGGAAGAGATTCGGCGCGCTGCCGATGGCAACGGTGTACAAACGTGCGCCGCCCAAATCATGGCGAAGCGCAGCGAAAATCTGCTCTTCATTGCCCAGGTCGCCGTCTGTTAGAAGAACAATGTGGCGCAGCGTTCCGGGAATTTGCGGTTTCCGCATCAGGTGGAGCAGAGCAGGCAGCATCTCCGTGCCGCCGCCAGCCTCGAGATTTCGCACATAATCGCGCGCCTTTGCCAGGTTATCCTCGGTCGCGAGCAACGGCTCTGGCGAAAATTCCTGATAAGTGTTGCAGAACGCTAGAATGCCGAAGCGATCGCTCGGCCTTAGCCGGTCCAATGCCTGGAGCAATGCTTCGCGGGCTTGCTCGATCGAGGTGCCAGACATCGAACCAGACACGTCAATCATGTACAGCATTTCCACTGGCATGCGCTGCGTGGGCTGGACGCTGGGAGGATACGCCGCCAACAGGAAATGTGTTTCGCCGGAGTCGCTTCCAGGGGAAAGGAAGAGAGCTACCTTCGGCTGCGTACTCTCCGCTTGCTGCACTTCCAAGACAAAATCCTTATTCGGAAGCGTGGCGCCCGTGGCTAGTTCCACGCGCTGCCGGCCATCCGCCAATCGACGCACATTGACCGCGTGAGAAACGCTCTTAACGGATGCAGCTTCGAAGCCCGAGTCCAGATCAACGCTGACGGAGATGTCGTGACCAGAACGGCTTTCCGGATTTCGGACAATCGGAGTGATCCGCGACGCGTCCGGCACAGCGTCTGTATCGGAAGCCCATCCGGTTCCGGTGTGATCCACTGCCTGCGTCCCGGGAATGTAGCGCGGGCCTACGACCATCGGGAAAACCAACCGTATCCGCCCTGCTTCCCAACGCAACGGTTCGACGTACCGCAATCGCACGTCGATGCGGTCGTTGGGCATGATGTTGGCGACGGATGCCGTAAAAATGTTCGGCCGCTCCTCTTCGAGCAGGGCCGCGCGCTTGCCTTCGGTCTTCGCTGCTTGGTAGATGCGCTTGGCTTCCGCGCGTTCGTGGATTTCGCTTCGAATCACCCGATTGCCGATGCGAATTTCCAGATCGTACACGGCGGCGTCATGCGGCAGCGGGAAGATGTAAACGGCTTCGATCGGCGTGGTGCTGGAGTTGACGTATTGCTGGGTCACCGTGGCCGCGGCCACTAAACCCCGTACGTCCACAGCAGCGTCGGTATGGACCAACGCTACGGCCTCGTAGCGGCCGGAAATCGGCGAGCGGTAGAGCAAGGATCCTTCGCCGCACTGCGGCGGGCGGTCATCCGTCTGTCCACCAGACCAGCCGGCCAGAATCGTGGTCGCTGCCAGAAGCGCCAGAACAAAGCGCGTACCCAAATTCTTGAACAAGTTCCCCGCGAAACGTGACATGGTCCCCTCCACTCGAAGTGCCTCGTGTGGAGGATTGCAAGCCGCAGGCCAGGAGGGTCTGGTGGGAGCGGCATGCTCAAGTGCCGCAAATTCGGATACTTAGCATGAACAGGATGCCGGGCCCGGTTTCTCGTCCCGTGTTGGAGTGCACACGACTGTGGGAGCGCAGCGACACAGCGAGGACTTTCCTTGACTCGATGGGGAGAAGTTGGTTCAGATGTCAGGTAGTATGATTAACCAGGACTTATATAGAAGGGCAGTCAGTCTCTTCATCTACAGAGATGCTTGAGGTGATGACGCTCCACGATCTTGGCACCCCCTGTCGAACTCACGTTGGAAGTGCCAGCGCACGTCTCGAATCAGCGGAGAGCTGGACAAGATTCTGTGAACAGCTTCTGCTGCCGAAAGCTGAATTCCGCGTTTGCGTCCTCCAAATAGAGAACCGATCAAACCACGACTCCGCTCAAGCCATCCAACCCACGTACCAGCGTTGCTTTCGCCGCTCGGGCGATGCCCAATCACAAAAGTGTGACTGATACCTGTTGCCTCAAAATTCAGATACCAGCCGAAATCTTCTTGGCCGGGTTTTTCGTCCGCCTCTAGGCCTCGACTGCGCAGTTCGGTGATCAGCCACTTCGCCACATCGTCTCCAAAACAGCACGGGTTGATGAAATATTCTTTTGGCTCGGCCATGTTAAAAGCCGTGCTTCCGAAGGTGACGACAGTTCTAATTCCCGAGTCCATGGTGCCCACGCCGATCCCAACTCTTCGGAAGAAGCAATTGGAGGATTAACTGGGTAATCGAAAACTAGGGCGCTGAGCGATTCTCGGCCTCGGGATGGCAGTGAATTTTCCCATCAGACCTCCAAATTGCGAAGGTAGGGGACGCTAGCTTTCATGAAGTCGAGGTTCATTTCGACGAAGTAGTTCTTTACACCGCCGGTTTTTGCCGCGGTGAAGATTTTCTTCCAGTCGAGCGTGTCCTGTCCCACCGGCATGGTTTTTTTGGTGGTGGCGGACCAGCCTTGGACGTGCATCGAGAAGAAGCGGCCGGGATATTTCATGAAATACTCGGCAGCGTCGAACCCTTCGCTGATCGTGGAGATTTGGAACTGGAAATTGACGAATTTTGGATCGAGAAGACCGATCAAGATGTCGTAGGTACGCTTGCCGTCCACGGAAGAAGTTTCGAAGTTTTCGTTGTGGAGGCCCTGCCGGATGCCCGCGGCTGCGGCCTTTTCACCCATCTTGTTGTATTCATCGGCGGCGCGTTTCACATCGTCCATGGTGGGTTTTTTTGGGCCACCGAGGCTGGCGACGAGCATTTGCTGGAGGCCGAGGTCCTTGGCCCAGGCGATGCGGTCGTCCTGATTTTTTCTGAGTTCATCCATGCCAAAGTGCGAGCTGATGCAGGTGACGCCCCAATCGTTCAACATTGTGCGGAGCTCGGAGCCTTTGTATTTAGCGAGGCCGCCAAAGCCGGAATCGTCGTAGCCCACGGGCGAGCAGAGTTCAATATTTTGAAAACCAGCAGCGGCGAGCTGTTTGATCATGCCGGGAAAATCCTTGGCGATACCGTCTCTCACCGGCCATGTCTGGCAGCCGATGGGCAGGCCCAGAGGATTGGCACGCAACTCGAATGGGCTTGCGGAAAGCAGACCGGCTGCGGCGGCGGTCGTTGCAGCATCTTTCAGAAACACTCTTCGTGAAATTGAGGACATTGCTGTCTCCTTCGTACTTCAAATTCTGATTGTTACTCTACCTTACTGCTACTTTTCTTCGCCGAAAAGTTTGATGTCTTCCGGGCCTTCCTTGAGAGGGCCGGTGACACGGCCCTGCACGATCTCGCGAATTTGGGCGACGATATCCGGATTGGCGAGCGTGGTGATGTCGCCGGTATCCATGTGATTCGAAATGGCGGCGAGAACGCGGCGCATGATTTTTCCCGAGCGCGTTTTGGGCATGTCGGGGACGATATGGATTTGCTTGGGACGCGCGATCTTGCCGATGATGGTTTCGATCGTTGAGATGACTTTGTCTTTGACGGCTTTCGTCGGGAGAACGCCGGGCTTTAGAGAAATGTAGACTTCCGGGACGCGGCCTTTGATTTCGTCGACGACAGGAACGACGGCAGCTTCCGCGATTTCCGTGATGCTGAGGCAGGCGGATTCGACTTCCTTTGTGCCGAGGCGATGGCCGGCGACGTTGATGACGTCGTCGACGCGCCCGAGAATGCGGTAATAGCCATCGGCAGGAAGAACGGCGCCGTCAGCGGCGTAGTAAGGCCAATCGCGCCAGTCTTTACTTTTGGGATTCTTGCAATATTTTGCGTAGTACTGATTGACGAAGCGTTCGGAGCTGCCCCAGATGGTTTGCATGATGCCGGGCCAGGGATTGCGAATGCAGATATTTCCCGCTTTGCCCGAGCCGGGCTTTACTTCCACTCCGTTCTCGTCCCAGATGACGGGATAAATGCCCAGAACTGCAGGACCAGCGCTGCCGGGCTTCATGGGATCGAGCGCTGGTTTTGTGCTGCAAAGGAAGCCGCCGGTTTCGGTTTGCCACCACGTGTCGACGATCACGGCTTCGCCTTTTCCTACGGTTTCGTAATACCAGCGCCAGACTTCCGGCTCGATCGGCTCGCCCACCGTGGTCATGTGCTTGAAGTGATAGTTGTATTTTTTTGGCTCGTCGCCGCCCGCTTTGCGGAGCATGCGGATAGCGGTCGGCGAAGTGTGGAAGATGTTGACGTCGAGCCGCTCGGCGATGCGCCACGGCCGTGCGGCATCCGGGAATTGCGGGACGCCTTCATAAAGGACGCTAGTCGCACCGAGGGCCAGCGGGCCGTAGACAATGTAGGAGTGGCCGGTGATCCAGCCGATGTCGGCCATGCACCAGTAGACGTCTCGAGGATGAATGTCCTGGTAGTACTTTGAAGTGCCCGCAGCGTAAGCAAGATAGCCGCCAGTGCGATGCTGGCAGCCTTTGGGCTTGCCGGTGGTTCCGCTGGTGTACATGAGGAAGAGAGGAGCTTCCGCGTCCTGCGAGACGGGCTCGACAATCTGATCGCGGTAGTCCTTGAGGACGTCGTCCACAAAAAAATCGCGGTCGATGATCATCGGGGATTCGGAGCGGTAATGCCCGTGATAGCGCCGCCAGAAAAGAACTTTATCGATGCTCTGGCCTTCTTTTTTCGCGGTTCCCACGGCGATGTCGGCGCTCGGTTTGTGATCGACCCACTTGCCATTGCGGTGATAGCCGTCGGCGTAGATGAGCACGCGGCTGCCGGAATCGGCGGCACGCAGGCCGCAAGCTTCTCCGCTGAATCCGCCGAAAACCACGGAGTGAATGACGCCGAGGCGCGCGCAGGCGAGCATCGTGATGGGCAGCTCGGGGATCATGGGCATGTGAATGGTGACGCGGTCGCCAGCCTTGAGGCCGGCAAAATCGCGCAGCATCGCCGCGACTTCATTCACACGCTTATATAGTTCTTGATAAGTGATGACGGTGGCGGGTTCACCTTCTGGTTCCGGTACGAAAATCAGAGCGGCTTTGTTTTTGTGTTCAGCGAGATGCCGATCGACGCAGTTGTAGCAGGCGTTGAGTTTCCCGCCGACAAACCATTTCCAGAAGGGAGGATTGGATGCGTCGAGCGTCTTGCGCCAGTGTTTGTCCCAATCGAGCAGCTTGGCATAGTGGTCGAAGCATCCAGGGAAGTGTTTTTCGCTGAATTTTTTTACGAAAGCCGGATCGGAGAGATTGGCCTGCGCTTTGAATTTCTTGGAGGGATAAAAATACTCCTCTTCCTTCCAGTGGACCGCGATTTGCGCTTCGCTGAGATTGCTTTTCGATCCCTTCGCATCCTTCTTCTGGCGAGCTCTGGCCACGGCGATAATCCCCTTGAAAGATTGGTTTCGATTCTTACCTTATAACGGGGGACAGCTTGGTTCGGTCAAGCACCGTTCCATTGCGCAGTGAGCTTGTCCGCCAAAAATGATGCTCCCGCGAGCCCGCGCGAGTCAATCCAGACAGCCGTGCTACTTCATGCCGCCCACTTCGTCCCAAATCTTGTGACCATACGTTTCCGTAAGCAAGACGCTTCCCAGAACAAGAGTGATGCTGGCCACAATCATGGGGTAATAGAGACCGGCATAAATATTGCCGGTCGCCGCGCAGGAAGATAGCCCGATGATAGGCACCAGTCCTCCGAAGACGCCATTGCCAATGTGATAAGGCAATGAGAGAGAGGTGTAGCGAATTTTTGCCGGGAAGGCTTCGACGAGATACGCGGCAATAGGGCCGTAAATCATGCAAACGTAAATCACCTGCATGAACACAAGTAGAACGAGCAACGGAACATTGGGGTTGGGAGCTTCCTTGGCAGCGACCAGTGCTCCAGCGGTGTCAAGAGTCATGGGTGTCAAGCTGATGGCGCCGGTGGCCTTGCTTTTCGCCGATTTTACCGTCGCAACATTATTTCCCGCAGCCCTTTGCATGGCTTTGTAGATGGGGAGATACGTTGTGATGGCGAGCAGACATGCAAGCATCATGATCCACTTGCGGCCGAGCTTGTCTGAAAGGGAACCAAACAACGTGAAGAAAGGCATGGCGCAGAGCAGCGCGATGGCGACAATAATGTTGGAGGTCTTGCCGTTCACTTTCAGAATTGTCTGGAGATAAAAGAGCGCGTAGAACTGGCCCGTGTACCAGACCACTCCTTGCCCGGCAGTGGCTCCGAAGAGAGAAATCAGGACGCGCTTAAGGTTTTCCCATTTCGCAAAAGCATCTTTTAGGGGTTGCGCGGATGTCATCCCTGCGCTCTTGATCTGGCTGAATATCGGCGATTCTTTCATTTTCAAGCGAATATAGAGAGAAATGGTGACGAGCACCAGGGAGATGAGAAAGGGTATGCGCCAGCCCCAGTCCTTGAAGTGCTCAGGCGTCATGAGTTGCTGGGTGGCGAGGATAACGATCAGCGAAACGAAGAGTCCAAGCGTTGCGGTGATTTGAATGAAGCTGGTGTAATAGCCGCGCTTGCCATCGGGGACATGTTCGGCGACGTAAACGGTTGCGCCGCCATATTCGCCGCCAAGAGCCAGTCCCTGGAGGACACGAATCAGGAGAAGCATGACTGGCGCAAACCAACCCGCGGTTTGAAACGTGGGGAGGAAGCCGATGAGCGCGGTCGCCCCGCCCATGATCGAGAGCGTGACCAGGAACGCGTACTTCCGGCCGACGAGATCACCAAGGCGTCCAAAAAAAAGCGCGCCAAAGGGACGCACCAGGAATCCGACCGCGAACGTCGAGAGATAAGCGATCAAGGCGATCGTATCGTTGCCAGACGGGTAAAACTTCGGAGAGAGCACCGCGGCGAGACTTCCGAAGATGTAGAAGTCGTACCATTCGATCATGGTGCCAACAGCCGAAGCGACGATTACCCTCGGGATGGTGTAGTTACCTCCGCTTACACTTGCGAATGTGCCTGCCTGGCTTCCCATTCATCCTCCTTCTGCAGCATGCGCTGAATTCAGGTGAAGTCTCGGATTCAAACAAAGCGACGGATGCCGAACACACCACGGCAGTTGGCACTCACTCTTTCATCTGGAAAACCCCCTGTGACTCGCGTTGGAAAATTCGAGTCAGGTCTCCGATGGGGAAGAGAGGCAAGAAATGAACCGTAAATATACGGAGCGGGGCGACTTGTCAAGAAAGGACTTGATGTGGCGTAGGCTTGGGTGGATTCCTGGCTGATGAGGAAATGTTGCGAGCGCTGTTCGAACTGGAGCGAGGGGCTCGAATCGTGATAAAAAGCGGGCTTGACTATTACACAAGCCATTTTTCTGTTTTTCGCCGGCGCGCTGGGCGGCGCGATCAATGCCGTCGCCGGCGGGGGAAGTTTTGTTGCGTTTCCTGCACTGCTGTTCACAGGCGTGCCGCCGGTATCTGCGAACGCCACGAACACTCTGGCGCTTTGGGTGGGAGTGACGGCTAGCGGAGGTGCTTACCGGAGTCGATTGAACCTTTCGCGTCGCGTGATGATTCCGCTGATCGTGACCAGCGTGATTGGCGGGCTCGCGGGGGCGCTGCTTCTGATCAGGACACCTGGCCAGACCTTCTTGAAAGTGTTGCCGTGGTTGCTGCTGGGAGCAACGCTCTTGTTTGCATTTGGCAAGCACCTCACGGGGCGCATTTCGGCGAGTATCTCTCACGATGCGAGTAACGCGGCGTTGGCTGGCGCGGCGATATTCGAACTGGCGGTGGCCGTCTATGGCGGATATTTCGGCGGAGGAATCGGCATCATGAATCTGGCGATGCTGGCCGCGCTGGGCATGACGGACATTCACGACATGAATGCGCTGAAGGTTGTGCTTGGCGGAGTGATCAACGGAGTCGCAACGATCACGTTCGTGATAAGCGGGGCGATCGCTTGGCCGCAGGCCATTGT
>Ga0210402_10000768_pt1 | contig 34799 bp, 34 predicted proteins | sample IncBWC7MmetaG_FD_161055 | JGI IMG/M metagenome (GOLD analysis project Ga0210402, IMG submission 161055) | Forest soil microbial communities from Barre Woods Harvard Forest LTER site, Petersham, Massachusetts, United States - Inc-BW-C-7-M | ecosystem: Environmental > Terrestrial > Soil >...
CCTGTTCAGCGCTCGCTGAACAGCACGCCGCCCTTCGCCTTATTGTCGCGCGAGCACTCGACGATCTCCACCAGTACCGCGTCCGCCGTCACGCCGAAGTTCTTCACCACCGCGTCGGTGATGTCCCTGATCAGCGCGCGCTTCTGGTCCTTCGAGCGACCCTCGATGGCGTGGACATAGACTTCCGGCATTGATATCTCCTCCCTCGTCAGCCCTGGGCAAGAGATGCCCAGGGCGATTGATCAAACCAGCGGTATCCTACCGTGGTCAGGCCGGGTGGAACACCAGGGTCCTGATCTCGATACTTTCGCGCGGCAACACATCCGCCGGCGCCGTCGGATCGTCGAACGCCGTATGCGGAGCGAAACGCGCACGCCCATCGGTTGCGGAGTCGAAGCACTTCAGCAGCAGCGCCTCGTCCGGCTGCATCTCCGGCACGTAGAACCAGCGATGCGCAGGGTTGTAGGTGACGCCGTAGGTCTCGCCTACCCGATTCTGGTATACGAGATCGGACGGCACCAGATCGCCGGGTGCAACCGAGCCGGCATCGCACACCGCGAGCGGGGCATCCCGCAGCGGCCCGCGGACCGGCCGCCACAGATTGATCACCTGGACGCGCCCACGCAGCAACTCCTCCGCCTCGTCGCCGAAGAAATCGCGCACACGCTGCGGACCTGACTTCGCCGTGTGGTCCACATGCACGCGGGTCGCGGGCTGGCGCGGCGTGCCAGGGGCCCTATCGTCAACACCCCGGACGCGACGCCGCAGCGTGTGGTCGAAGATGTACACCTTGCTGGCGCCGGTCGCCTCGGCCAGAACCCGCTGCACCTCGGGATAGTAGACCCGCCGCACTTCGTCCTCGTCCCAGAAATCCTTGACAGCGCTCTGGTAGTGCAGAACGGCGAAGCCCTCGCGATCGAGCGAAATGTCGGATGCAACGGCGCGCGCATCGCGAATCGGAACCGTATGCGCCTCATGCGTGGAATTGGAGCGCGGAACACCGGGCGGCGGATCGAAGGTGTAGTTCCGTGGCCGTTCCGCCATCGGTGCGAGATAGTTCAGCACAGCGTCGACGTGAGCCAGATCGCTGGTTTGCGCCGCGGATGCACTCATGGTTTGGTCCTCCTGGGTTATCGGGTCTGGTGGCGTGTCAACACGGCGGCTGGGCGCGCCAGAACGGGGTCGAGAGCTCGCGATGGACGTCCGCGGTCGTGGCCCCGAAATCCGCCAGCTCGCGCTGGGTGAGCGTCGCCAACGCCGCTCTTTCATCAATGCGCCGACGCCACAGGCGGAGATTGTCGGCGAACCGCGAGAACGCACCCTTGGGGCGGCCATTCCCGGACCGGGCCGGAAGCGTCGATAGCTGAGAATTTGTCAGTGATGTGTAAGTAAACGCGGCCATGTCTGGCCCTCCTGGGATTGATGTCTTGGCCCCAAGATGGGCCAATGGGACGTGCCTGGCAAAGGATGATTTGTCAGTCTTCACATGACAGAATGTCGTGCTAGACTGGCGACATGGCGCACACCCTGCCGTCGCTGAATGGTCTGCGTGCCTTCGAGGCGGCGGCCCGTCATATGAGCTTCACGCGCGCTGCCGACGAGCTGAACGTCACCCAGACCGCGATAAGCCACCAGATCCATCGGCTGGAGGAGCAGCTCGGCATACCGCTGTTCGTGCGGCGCAATCGCGCTCTGCTGCTGACACGCGAGGCGCAAACCTATCTCCCTTCGGTTCGTACCGCGTTCGAGGATCTGCGCCGAGCGACGGCACGGCTTCGCCGCCCCGACCGCGACGGGCTGCTCACCGTCAGCACGACAGCCTCGCTCGCCGCGAAATGGCTGGTAACCCGCGTGGCCGCGTTCCAGGACACCAATCCGGGCATCGAGGTTCGCATCACGACATCGCCCCATTTGGTCGACTTCGAGCGCGAGGAGGTCGACATCGCCGTCCGCTACGGACGCGGCAACTGGCCCGGGCTGCGCGCCAATTGGCTGATGGCGGAGGATATCTTTCCGGTCTGCAGCCCATCCCTTGTGAAGGGCGACAAGCCGTTGCGCCGGCCCGAGGACCTCGCGCACCACACCCTGCTGCATGCAACCGTATCGCGCGAGGATTGGCAGCTCTGGCTGACCGCCGCGGGATTGCCGGTCGCGCTCGCAACCCGGCGCGGCATGAGCTTCGATCAGAGTTTCATGGCGATCCAGGCCGCGGTCGAGGGTCTCGGCATCGCGCTGGGCCGAACCCGCTTCGTCGAGGCGGATATCGCAGCGGGACGGCTGGTGGTGCCGTTCGATATCGTGCTGCCTGCGGATGCCGGCTTCTATGTCGTGGCGCCCGAGGAGAGCGCCGATGCGCCACGGATCGCCTTGTTCCGTGACTTCCTCATTGGTTCGGTCGCACCGGGTTCGGTCGCACCGCCGCCGCCGTAGCTGAAGCGGAAGCCCGCCAGGCAACTCTCGGGGCTGGAGGTCCATTCTGGATGGCAAGCTGCCATTTCAGATCTCCTCGACAATCGTCGTCGTTCCGACATGATCGGACTCATGCACCGGCACAAACGGCGTGCAGGATTGCAATGATTTGATTGATTGGATTCGTCAGCTCGGCCAAAATGAGCCGTAACAGATCAAGCCCGAGCGCCTAGACCCTCGATAGGTTGATTGACAACCCAGGCTTCGTGCTATGGACCAAGGCCGTCTGTCTGGGACCTCACCCATTCCCCATTTACCTCGGGGGGTATGACACGAAAATGTAACCCTTCTCCCTTGCAACCGTATGGCACGCATAACATACCTGCTTTCCTAATGAGCTGGCGTTGCCATAAGCCATAAACGTATAAGACTCTGCATTATAAAGAAACTGCGCATATTCCTATCCGCTCGTTTCTGGGGTTTGTTGGGATCCTTCTCTATGTACCAAATAGATTTTAGGGTGTCCGGCTCCATCAGGTTATAAGAAGGCACAGGGTTCTTTTTCTGACACCACTCGATATTCACAGTGACGGGAATTTCGGGAAAAGGCTTGCCATGTCGAGAATGAGTTCCCTATATGCGTTTGTCATCACGGCATTCCGCGCGGTAACCTACAACCCATCATCGATCTGACTCACTGCGACATCCCGCCAAGTTTCATATCCTTTGAATTCGTAAAAGCGACCCCGCTCGGCGCCTTTAGTGTGAACCTGTCCTGCGCCGCAAGGGCCACGCCGCCGAAAACAGAGGCTATACCACAATGATCGCAACCGTGGCCTCATATATCAGACGCTCGGGGCTTTTTTTGCGCTTGAGCACGGCATGCGCGATGATGCCCAGGGATCGCTGGGAGTGGAAGCGATGGCGATGCGCAAGACGGCGCTCTGGATCGCACTATGGGGAACTGCTGCGTCCGGCTCCGCGGCGCAAACCGGCCCTCCAACTGAAACCTGGGTGCCAATCAGCCGCTCGGCCCAGTCAATTACGGGTAAGGTCACCTTCGCATCAGACCAGATCACTTTTCAAAACGGAAAATCTCTGCCGCTCTCACGAGGTGGTCAAATGCTCTTTAGGGCCGAGAAGAAGAAGAAAAGGGTAATGGCTGACCTTTACAGGGTCACTCCGCCAGATGATCCGGTGCTCCAAAACGGTGGCAGACTGTGCAACGGAAAACCTGTGGCCTACCTCCTGGTCTGGAAGCCAGAGAGATCTGATGCCGATGTTGGCGAGCGCTCAATGGACGTGTTTTCCGGGCAGAAGTTCGAAGTTGGTTCGCCGGACGACTGTGGACGCTACGTGTATAACGCGGGAGTACATTGAATGAGGCGCTCGTCGCAATGGGTGCCGCTCGGAGGTCACATTCAATGAGCCGCGACTCAAATGGTGCCAGTGAACCCGTTGTGTAATGGGCAATCCATTGCCATCTCCTGGTAGGCGGCAGGGCGTTCCAGCCTCGTTCGTGGGCGGTCAGCGTCGTGGTTCGGAGAGCGGTCACCTGGCGGTGATGGTCAGAACAGGGGCGGGACTGGCCGTGTTGCCTTCCCCTGGCATCGATCCAGAACCACATAACTCCGTATCTCACCGCAGTGCCCGGGTCTGGCGACACTGCTCTTCCGCTATGTATCCTGATGATGGGCTTTACCGCGAGCTAGGCCGGGGGAATCGAGGAAGTGGCCCGTCCGGCTGCCACGACCTCGGACGGAACCTCTATCTCTGAACTCACTTGCGCGAGGACGGCGAAATTGCACGGGCATATTGCAAGTGGTCGCTGCTCAAACGGGACGGACCCACACCTGCGCAGCCAAGCAGGATATGGACAGCACGACGAGAACGGGAAAATCGCGCAGGCCAACCCTCCCTCCGCGAAGAACATTCTCCAATATTCCATATGACACACGTCCGTGGAAAGCGGCGCGCTGGTGAACAGCGAGACGCTTTGCTGCCCGGACTGGGGAGACCTTGAACTTCTTGCAACTTGCGTGACGCGTGAATGGAGATGACACGGGTCGCTGGACACCGTTCCACGCACATCAGGAGATTTTCTGAAGCTCTCCTTGCAATGCGGTAGTAGCCGGAATCGTGCCGCTGCTCAACTGATCCTCGCCCGACCTGGCCTTGGTATCAGCAAAGTCGCGACTTGCCATAAGGCCGGGGCTAGAGCGTGATACTACGGATTGAAAACGGAGGCGACCATGCAGCGGAAACTTCGTCTTGGGCTCAGCAGTATCGCGCTGATCGCTCTGATCCTCGCCGGTTGCAGCACAGCGGCACTTAGACAAGCTCAGCAGCCCGGGTGGGCTACCCAGGAGGCCTGGGCGGAGTTCCAGGCGTGTGTGAAGTCAGTGGAGGACCAGTCCGAGTATGCTGCGCTGTTGGTGCATACCCTGGACTTGGACACTATGCAGCCTACGATAGCTCAGTTCGCCGATGAGACGATCCCATCGGAGCAGGACGCTCGGCTATTTGCAGCCAGGTTTGATGAGACGAACCGATGTCGTCAGGAGTTGCTGACGGACGTTGCGATACCAAGGCCGGATTTGGTCCCGATTTTGGCGGATGAATTCACCCAAGCGGGCGCGATTGCCGTTCTCGTCGTTGAGCGGAAGGTCACGTGGGCCGAGGCGGCACGACGCTCGCAGATGCTGTCAGGCGACCTGCGGCAAAGGATCACGGCGGCTGATCTGCAATGGATTGCTGATCTCAACCCATTCCACCAAGCCGACATGGCACAACTTCAAGCCGCCGCGGCGCAATCTGAACGACAGGAGCTGATCAAAGAGGCTACGAGACCGGCTGTCACAAATGGAGCGGATTCTGTTCGCCCGTATTAACTGACATGGCGCAATGGCCTGGCGCTGGCGCTACGCTGGTGAACGCCCACGGCAGACGCAAGCCCCGCCAGCGAAGGGACAAACTGCGCGGACCCACCCGCTAGTCGCTCTCATGTACGATTTCCGGCATCCCGAAGCGAGGAAGATACTCAGATGCCGATGGGCGGCGCTCTATTTCATCCGCTACACCACGCCCGGCGGAGCCGAGCACCGGATCAAGGTCGGGAACCCGCGCACGATGGTGCTCGGCGAAGCGCGCGTCGCGGCGAAGTCCATGCTGGCGAAAGCCTACTCAGGTGGCGCCCCAGCGGGAGCGCATGCAGCGGCACGCGCAGCCTGGACGACGCGAGAGGCTTGGATCGAACACGAGGCGTCGTCCGAGTTCGCCAAGAAGGTGTCGCGGAGCCAAGCCGGGGACAGGGCAACAGCGCAGCTTCATCCTGCGCCATATCGGCGCGGTCAAGCTGGCGGACATCGATGTGCCAGCCGTCCGCCGGCTGCATCGGGCTGTCGAAGGCGACCAGCGCGCCAACTCCCGCACGTGCTGCGAAAGCGGGGATCCAGGCGAGCAACGCCGCTCGTGCGACCCCTGGCCTCCGCTCGGGGGAGGGCTCTGGGTTCCTGCTTTCGCGGGAATGACGACCGCGGCGGGAATGACAACTGCAATGGGAACGGCAACTGTCGCGCGAACCGCCGCCGCCTCAATCGCGTCAGGCCTCGGCGCTGGGGCGCGCCTTCATCCTTGCGTGCCAGGCCACGATGTTCCGGTTGTCCTGGTTGATCGGCTGGCGGACGCCGTTGAAGAAATCGGCGAACGCGAACAGCAGAATGTCGGCCAGCGTGAGCCGATCGCCGCAGACGAACTGCCTGCCCGCGATCAGCCCGTCCAACCAGGTCAGCTTCTCCTGCGCGATCTGCTTCAGATCGGCCGCGGCGGCGGGGATGCAGTGGATACGGTCCTGGAACATCTTGATCCCGTCGCTGTAGCGGAACCCGTTGGCCATCGGTTCGAGGATGTTGATGTCGATGCGCCGCGCCCACATGCGCGTCTTGGCACGCTCCTCCGGCGTCGCACCGATCAGCGACGGGCCCGGATACTTCTCGTCGAGGTATTCGCAGATGGCGGTGATCTCGGCGAGCACGGTGCCATCGTCCAGTTCCAGCGCCGGGCACTGGCCGGAGGGATTCTTCGACAGATAGGGTTCGCGCCGGTTCTCACCGCCCATCAGATCGATCTCGACGCGCGGGATCTCGATGCCCCGTTCGGCCATGAACATGCGCACGACCCTCGGATTCGGCCCGATCGAATTGTACAGCAGCATGGAGCGTCCTCCCCTGGTTTGACCCGGACGTTAGCATGCGGACGGTCATGCGCTAGTCTCGCCCGGAACGCGCTGGAGGGAAGCTATCCGATGATCACACGACGTGGCGCCGCGGCGGGACTGGGCGCACTTCTGCTCGGCCGAACCGCCCTGGCGCAGGAGATGCCGAAGCCGGGCAAACGCGACTGGGCCAAGGACATACCGGTCATGCGGGTCGGCCTGCTCGGCGGCGAGAACGATGCCGACCGGCTGGCCCGCGTGGACGGCTACAGAAAGCTGATGGAGACCACGTTCGAGGTGCCGCTGAAGCTGCTGGTCGCCGCCGATTACGCCGGGGTGATCCAGGCCTTCGCCGCCAGACAGCTGGAGACCGCGTATATGAGCCCGGCCGCCTATGCCTCCGCCTGGCTGGAGAGCAACGGCGACGTCGTGCCGCTGGTGGTGACGCAGGAGCAGGACGGCAGCACGTCTTACGTGTCCGTCCTGTACACGCGCGCCGACAACGGCATCCGCTCGCTGGAGGACATGAAGGGACATTCCCTCGCCTGGGCGGACCCGAACAGTGCGTCGGGGTATCTCATCCCGCGCGCCGAATTCCGCGCCAAAGGGATCGATCCAGAGTCGGGCAAATATTTCAGCCGCACCGGCTTTGCCGGCGGGCACGAGCAGACCGTGGTGGCGGTGCTCAACAGGCAGTACGACGCCGGCGTCACCTGGACATCGGGCATCGGCGACGAGGAGGAGGGCTTCACGCGTGGCACGCTGCGCATGATGGTCGACAAGAAGATGCTCGATATGAAGGACCTGCGCATCGTCTGGAAGTCGCGTCCGATCCTGAACGGCCCGCTGACCGTGCGGAAGAGCACGCCGGAGAGCTATCAGGCCGACATGCTGGCGTTCCACCTCGCGCTGCCGAAGGCGTATCCGGACATCTACCATACGTTCGACATGGGCAGCGGCAAGGGCTGGGTGCCGGTGAAGCACGCGGACTTCCAGGTGTTCATCGACATGCTGCAGCAGGAGGCGGCCGAGCGCAGGCATCGCTGACCGAGATGGCGGGCGCCGATGCACTGGAGGCGGCGTTCCAGGCGCGTCGGCGCGCTCGGTTCGTTGCCGGTTTTGGCGGTGGCGCGGCGCTGTGCGCGGCGCTGCTTGTCTCGGCCTGGGTATCCGAGGTTTTTCCCGCGTCGCTGATCGAGGGCGCGCCACGGATCGGCGAGTACCTGGCCAAGCTGGTGCCCGATCTGCATCTGCCCGTGCTGTTCGCAGGCGTCGATGCACAGGGTTCGCTGGGCTATTGGATGTACCGGCTGGACAGTTGGCTTTGGCTGCTGTTTGAGACCAGCCAGATGGCCGCGCTCGCGACACTGAGTGGTGCCGCAGTCGCGATGCTGCTGTGCTTCCCGGCGGCGGCCAACCTCGCGCCGAACCGTGCGGTGCATTTTGCCTTCCGCCGCACGCTCGAATTGTTCCGCAGCGTTCCAGACATTGTCTACGCGCTGATCCTTGTATGGACGTTCGGGGTTGGCCCGTTGGCGGGGATCTTAGCGATTGCACTGCACACGGTGGGAGCGTTGGGAAAACTGTTCGCCGAAGTGGTGGAAAACGCTGACATGCGCCCCTGGGAGGCGGTGCGCGCCGCCGGCGGCACCTGGGCGCATGGCGTGCGCTTCGCCATCCTGCCGCAGGTGCTGCCGAATTTCATTTCGTACGTGCTGCTGCGTTTCGAGATCAACGTGCGCGGCGCGACGGTGATCGGCTTCGTCGGCGCAGGCGGCATCGGCCAGGAGCTCTATTCGGTCATCAGCTTCAACTACTACCAAGAGATCGGCGCCATCATCGTACTCATCATCGCGGCGGTGAGCCTGATCGACCTGACCTCCGAGCGACTACGCACGGTCGCTATCGGTCGGGTGGAATGACAACAACCGTTGCCGGAATACGCGCGCGCTTCCCACGCGCCTTCGGCCCGCCTCCGGGAACGCGCGCACTGCGCTGGCTTGGCGCGTTTCTCTTCGTCGCATGGTTGTGTGTGCTGTGCATCTGGTTCGACATCACGCCGTCACGCCTGTCGCGCGGCATTTCCGGTCTGTTCGTCATCCTGCGCCAGATGATCCCACCCAGCCCCGGACAGCAGTGGCCCGATATCTTGCAAGGCCTTGCCGAAAGCGTGGCGATGGCATTCCTCGGCACCTTCGTCGCCGCGGTGATCGCAGTGCCGCTGGGTTTCCTCGGTGCGCGCAACGTGCTGGTGAACGCGCTGGCGCATTTCTCGATCCGCCGTGTGTTCGATGGCTTCCGCGGTGTGGACCAACTCATCTGGGCGCTCGCCTTCGTGCGCGCCGTGGGGCTGGGCCCGCTCGCCGGCGTGCTGGCGATCACCGCGGCCGAAATCTGCGTGCTGGCCAAGCTGTTCGCCGAGGCGATCGAGAATGCCGACCCGCGCCAGAAGGAAGCGGTGGAGGCGGCCGGCGGTTCGCGCCTGCTTGCAATCCGCTATGGCCTGATCCCGCAGGTGCTGCCCGTGCTGCTGGCGCAGACCCTGTACAGCTTCGAAAGCAACACGCGCAGCGCATCGATCCTCGGCGTGGTCGGAGCGGGCGGCATCGGGCTGCAGATCGCCGAGCGGATCAAGGTGCGGTACTGGGACGAGGTGTCGTTCATCATCATCCTGCTTCTGGTCACGGTGGCGGTGATCGATCAGCTTTCGGCGCGGGTCAGGCGACGGCTGATCGGGTAAAGGCCTGCCTGATTGCGCTGCATCGCACAATTTTGGTGGACAGGTCACACCTCCCTACCTCACTCTCCCTCCCGTGAGCACCTTTGACTTCATCGTCATCGGAAGCGGACCTGCGGGGCGCCGCGCCGCCATCCAGGCCGCCAAGCTCGGCCGCGCCGTGCTTGTGGTGGAAAAGGGCCGCCGTGTCGGAGGGGTCTCGGTCCACACCGGCACCATCCCCTCAAAGACGCTGCGGGAGACGGTGTTGAACCTGACCGGCTGGCGCGAGCGCGGATTCTACGGCCGCGCCTACCGGGTGAAGAAGGACATCGCCGCCAAGGACCTGATGATGCGCCTGCACATGACGCTCGACCACGAGGTCGATGTGCTGGAACACCAGTTCGCCCGCAATGCAGTCCAGACCACCATCGGCACCGCGCGCTTCCTGGATGAGCATCGCATCGAGGTCACTGCCGAAACCGGCGACATCCGCATCTTCCAGGGCGAGCGCATCCTGGTCGCCGTCGGCACGCGCCCGCATCGCCCCGACGGCGTGCCGTTCAACGGAACCAGCGTGTTCGACAGCGACGAGATCGTGGAAATCCCTCGACTGCCGCGCAGCCTCACGGTGATCGGGGCCGGCGTGATCGGCGTGGAATACGCCACCATCTTCAGCGCGCTCGACGTCGCGGTGGCACTGGTCGAAGCGCGGCCCGGCATGCTGGAGTTCATCGACCACGAACTGATCGAGGACTTCACGCATCAGTTGCGTGATCGCGGCGTGGCGCTGCGCTTCGGCGCCAAGGTCGAGCGCATCGAGTTCGAAAACGACTGGCCGGTCACCATCCTGGAGGGTGGTCGCCGCGTGCGGTCGGAGATGGTGCTCTACACCGCTGGGCGCGTCGGCGCGACGGATGTGCTCAACCTCGATGCCTGCGGCATCAAGCCGGACGAGCGTGGCCGGCTGAAGGTCGATCCGCGGACTTTCCAAACCGCGGTGCCGCACATCTATTGTGCGGGCGACGCGATCGGATTTCCGAGCCTGGCGTCCACCTCGATGGAACAGGGCCGCATCGCCGCTTGCCACGCCTTCGGCGTGCCCGCGCCGAATGCACCGGAGTTCTTCCCCTACGGCATCTTTTCAGTGCCGGAGATCTCCACGGTGGGAATGAGCGAGCAGGAGGTGCGCGAGCGTTCGATCCCTTACGAGTGCGGCATCGCGCGCTTCCGCGAGACGTCGCGCGGCCACATCATGGGGCTGAATGCCGGCATGATGAAGATGCTGTTCTCGCTGCGCACGCGCCGGCTGCTCGGCGTGCACATCGTCGGGGAGGGCGCGACCGAACTGATCCATATCGGACAGGCGGTGCTCAATCTGAAAGGCACGCTGGACTATTTTATGGAGAACACCTTCAATTATCCGACGCTGGCCGAGGCGTACAAGATTGCCGCGCTCGATGCGTGGAACAGGATGGCCGCGACTTAGTTAGCCTGCTCACTCATCGCACGAATGTCCGAGCAATCTCCCTCTCCGCCCTGCGGGGCGGAGAGGGCCGGGGTGAGGTGGGGCTGCTGCGGCCACATCGACGATCCATTGCGATGTGCCGGCCAAATAGGGTCCGTGGTGCGATCCACATGGCAACATATCACCCCGCAAATTTTGCCACCAGTTGGATCCCCCACCTCACCCTGCCCTCTCCGCCCCGAGGGGCGGCGAGGGAATTTGCGTTGCAAATGTGCAAAGGTGGAAGGAACCGTCTCTACGCCACCGCCTCCGCCTCGATCTCCACCATGAACCGCGGATCCGCTAACCCTGCGACGAACAGCAGCGTCGAACACGGCGCGTGCCCGGCATAGACCGAATCGCGCGCCGCGCGGAACGAGGCGAGCAGCGACCGGTCGGTCAGGAACACCGTGGTCTTCACCAGATTGGTGACACTCATGTCGTTGGCTTCCAGCACCGCCCGCAGATTGGCGAACGCCTGGGCGATCTGACCCTCTCCGGTGCTCGGCACCGAGCCGTCGTGCGCCACGCCGACCTGGCCCGATATGATCAGCCGCCGCTCCATGCCTTCCAGCAGCAGTCCATGGGTGTAGCCCGTCGGAGCGCGCACATTCTGCGGATTGCTCATCGTGACAGTCGCCATTTCCGTTCTCCTTGAACTGCTACCGCGCGAGCCAGTCCCGCACGGCGTGTTTGACGAAGCGGGCATCGTCCGGGTTGGGCACCGGATTGCCGGCGCGATGGCCCCAGATGCTGGGGATCGGCTTGAGTACGGCATTGGCCAGAAACGGTAGCTCGGCCGCGTTGTCGGCGACACGGAAATAGAGGTCCGTCTCGCCCGGCATCAACAGAACACGCGCCCGGATCGCACGCAACGCGCGCGGCAGATCGCCGCCGTACAGCGGGTTCGCACTGATGTCGGCGGCGTCCCATGTGCGGAGCTGTGCGTACAGGTTGGCGGCGGGACGTGCGCCGAACCGATCCTCCCAGTCGGTGCGCAGGAACGTCTCGAGGTCCGGAGCGCCGAGATTGGGCCGCGGTCCGGCGGCGAGATGCAGGTTGGCGCGATAGAAGTCCTGGCTCAGAGCCCAGCCGGCATAGATGCGCCCGAACGCGCGTTTCGCGGCGTGCGGTTCGGCGGAGAAGCGGCCGTCGCCGACGTGTTCCGGCGCGGCTTCCAGCGTCGCCATCAGGCCGCGCAGGAACACCTGATTGTGCACGGCGGTGCGCGCGACGCCGCAGTTCACGACGATGCGGTCCACGGCGTCGGGGAACAGCGCGGCCCAGTGGTACGCCTGCAACGCGCCCATCGACCAGCCATAGACGCAGGCGACGCGTTCGATACCAAACATATCGCGTAGCGCGCGGCGCTGGGTTTGCACGTTGTCGAAGATGGTGACCAGCGACGGATAATCGGGCGTATTCGATGGGCTGGAGGAAAGTCCGTTGCCGAACATGTCGGCGATGACGATGAACCAGCGCGTTGGGTCGAGCACGCCGTCCGGACCGATCAGCCATTCGAGGTCAGGGTGCTGCGCGCTGTAGCTGGTGGGATAGACGATGACATTGTCGCGCTCGGGCGACAGCGTGCCGTGTGCCTTCCACAACAATCGCGCTCCACGCAGCACCGCGCCCGATTGCAATGTCAGGTCGCCGGCATCGAACGTGCCCTGCTGCGTCTGCCAGTCCATCCCTGCCCCCCGTCTCCTGGAGGCGCATGGTCCAGGATCCTGGTATTGGCCCGCAAGAGCCGGGTAGGCACCCTGCCCCGCCGCGATTTCGCCGACCGGAGCAGGCCGTCGAAGCAGGCGCGCACGGCATCCGGATCGTGACGTCGTTCCAGTTCGCGCAGCGTGAAATGCACCCGTGCCATCCGCTGGTAGTAGTCCATGAACACGTAGTTCAGCGTGCTGCCCGCCGCGGCGCCGACCAGCGGCACTGTCTGCGCCAGGTACTTTTGCGACAGCACTACGCCGAAGCGTGCAGCGACCTGGCGGATCACCAGCGTGATCGATGCGTGGCTCAGGCTGCCGCGGATCGTCCACCAGGCGACGTCGATATCCTCGTCGTCGATCTCAGGGCCGCCGAAGGCAAACACCTCGATGCAGGCCTGCCTGGTGTCAGCCGATGTCAGGTCTTCGCCGTGCGAGCGGGCGATCGCGGCAATCGAGCGCATCATCAGGCAGGTCGTGACCGGCAGATCGGCAGCGATCCCTGGCGCGCCGATGAAGCCGCTGGCCCCGCCCGTCGCAGCGGCGACCAGTCTGCTGACCCTGCGGTGAGAGCGGCCGCCGTTCACGGGATCCAAGCCCAGCGTGCCTATCCGGTAGGCGTTGCGTAGCGCGCCTTCGACCAGCGTCTGGTACCGTGCCTGCCAGTCCTCGCCCAGCAGATGCGGGCCGAGATCGGCGAACCGCTGGCCGACTCCGTGGAGCCTGCCGCCCAGCCATTCGCTTGCCCGGATGACGATGCCGCGAGCGTCGAGCAGGATGCGTGCGGCCTCGGCGAGCCTGGCGCGGTCGGCATCGCTCAGGCCGGCGCAGGCGTTGTCTGTGGTATCGGGAGTGTCCATGGAGCGAATATAGATGCTGCGCCGATGCTGCGTCTGATCGCCGTGGGACGGCTTCGCGAAGGCCCGGAGGCCGAGCTGTTCGCCCGCTACAACGCGCGGCTGCGGCCGAAGCTTGCCGTCACCGAGGTGCCCGAGGCGCGCGGCGCTCCTCTGGAGGTGAAACGGCGCGAGGGTGCGGCGCTGCTTGCGGCCCTGCCCGCTACCGCCTTTGTCGTCGCACTCGATCCCGGCGGCGAGGCGCCGGACAGCGAGGCTCTGGCACGTCTGCTGGAACGCTGGCTGGCCGGCGGCCGGCCGGTCTGTTTCGTGGTCGGCGGCGCAGAGGGTCTGGATGCACCGGTGATCGCCCGCGCCGACTACGTGCTTTCGCTCGGGCGACTGACCTGGCCGCACTTCCTCGCGCGCGCGATGCTGGCTGAGCAGGTGTTCCGCGTGCGCTCGATCGCAGCGGGCCATCCGTACCACCGCGCGGGGAGGCCATGACAGGATCGCAATAAACTGATCCGGAAAAAGCGATCATCTCACCCCTTGTCGTCATCCCCGCGAACGCGGGGACCCAGTGGCGGCCGGTCTGGGTCCCCGCTTTCGCGGGGATGACCACGGCCGCGGGGATGACGACGGCGGGGTGCCGGCGGCAGGACCACCGATTGCGCTGATGATTGTAATGCCATCCCGCGCACGATCTCAAGTCGGATCGGACTCACAACATGATCCAAGCACCGTCGGCAAGTTCGTGCAAGCCGGCTGTGATGAGCGCTGTCTCGCCCGGTTGCTCACTCCATTCTGAAATGCGATAGCGCTGAACATAACCCTCAACAGCAGTTGCACCGACGCATGCCGCTGTTGACAATCTGGAGGCCGCTCGTACGACATTGTCGAGCCAAGAGATCAAAACAGCACCGAACAAATCGTCGAGGCGATTCGCATCAACACCGAAGCGCGGCTGCGGTCGCTCAAGATTTGCTTCGCGCTGCTGGCGGCCCTTGCTCTGCTGGCGATTTTCCCGGCCGGCAGACTGTCTGGTTACGTTGTTGATGTGGTACCACGACCTGCTGATCCTCGATGATCGCAACGTCCCCGCCAGACTGGCCATCGCCGGCGCCAAGTGCTAAGGATTTTCCAGATAGTGGTCTGACTGTTCTTGCTACGTAACTTAGACTTCCCAACGCAATGACCCGGTTAGGACACGATGACACCCGAGAGGTTCGCCACCCACTCGCTGCCGGCATCGAATCAACTTGAGGCATGGCGTGTGTGGTTCCGCTCCGTCTTCGATGTGATGCCTTGGCAATCGCTCGATGGGGGATTCCCCGCGGAGACCCAGATCTGGAAGCTGGGCGGTCTTGCGGTCAGCCGGGTCTCCGCTCCATCGATCAGCGTTGCCCGGACGAAGACCCTTATCCGGCGCAACCCGGTGGATCACTGGGTCATCACCCTCGGCAATCGCGTCACGACCGCGGTGAGGACGGACGACGTCTCGCTGGAAGCGCCTGCCGGAATGCCATTCGTCGTGTCGCTGGGGAATGAACTGATCAGTGAAAGGCGCCAGGACGAACGGCTTCAACTTTACCTAGCGCGAGACAGTTTTCGGGAGATCGGGCAGATACTTGATGCGGCCCAAGGGACGGTTCTGAACACGTCTCTGGGAAAATTGCTCGCCGACTACATGCTTCTGCTTGAGCGGAGCCTTCCGGGTTTGGCCCCCGAGGATCTGCCGAGGCTCGCCGGCGCCGTTAAGGCGATGGTCGGGGCTTGCATTGTGCCGTCACCGGAACGGGTGGCCGTCGCCGCAAGCCAGATCGGGCTCGGCCGTTTGGAAAGGCTGCGGCGAGCCGTCCGCAGGCACCTGCGCTCGCCATCTCTTGGCCCCGACATGCTCTGTCGCGAGGTGGGCGCCTCGCGGTCGCAGCTTTACCGTCTCTTGCAAGGCGAGAGCGGCGTGGCCCGCTACATCCAGCGCCAGCGTCTGCTGGAGGGCCATGCGGCCCTGTGCGACGTGTCGAACACCAAGCCAATCGCAGCGATCGCCGATGAACTGTGTTTCGCCGATGCGTCAGGCTTCAGCCGCGCCTTCCGCCACGAATTCGGCATGAGCCCAAGCGACGTGCGCGCCGCTTCACTCGCTGGATTGACCCCGGCGGCGCTGCCAAAGGATCACGTAGGCCCCGAAGTCCGCAATCTGAGCGATTGCCTCCGCGCCTTCTAGCAGCCTTGCCCCAAGTTCATTGCGGCTGGTGTCGCTTGCCGATCGGCACAAAAGGAGCCACTCGATGTCCGCGCAGATCAACAGTCAGGGTGCCGGTGCGGCAAACATCGCCAAGAAGTGGGGATGGTTCGTTGCCCTCGGCATTGCGATGATCGCCCTTGGCGTGGCCGCATGGCTCGATGTCGTCACCGTCACCATCGCGGGTACCATTTTCATCGGCGCAAGCCTGCTGGTCGGCGGTGCGCTTCAAATCATCCATGCCTTCATGACAAAGGAGTGGCGTGGCTTCATCCTGAGCCTGTTCTGCGGGATTCTCTATCTCGGCGGCGGCCTGCTCATCATGAACGAGCCCGTGCAGGGCGCACTGTTCCTGACGCTTCTCGTGGTGGCGGCACTTGTGGTGGGCGGCGTCATACGCATCGTGCTCGCCTTGCAACACCGCAACATCGCGGCCTGGGGTCTGATCCTGCTCAGCGGCATTGTCAGTATCGTCGTCGGTTATTTGCTGTATGCCAGCCTGCCATGGTCCGGTCTGTGGGTTCTCGGCACCCTGATCGCCATAGAGCTTCTGATTCAGGGCTCCAGTTGGCTCTATTTCGGACTCGCGCTGCGGTTCGCTCGGGATGCGTTAGCGCGTTCGTAGTGGTCCACAGCAGCATTACGTCCATGCTTCGTCGGCAACCTGCTCGCCGCGCACGATGATGCGCTCGGGATGCAGCAGCCTGAGCCGTTCATCCGTCCCAATAGCCAGAGTATGCACGTAGAAATAGGTCTCCAGACAATCGATCGCCTCCATGACGGGAGATGGCGCTGATACGATCAGCAGGCCCCCGCACTCCCCGATCCAATCGATATGGCGATGACCGTGCATGATCACGACGTGATCGGCCAGATGCTGCAGCCGACGGATGAACCAACTGCCGTTGATCAAGGCCGTCCCGATGCGCTCCGACAATGCCTTTGCGGGCTTGGGATATTCGATGACGTGGTGGTGCAGAGCCACGATCCAGCAGGCGCGCGGGTATTGCCTGGTGGCAACCTCGAAAGCGCGCGCCTGCTCGGCCGATACCAGGCCCAGCGCATTGGTGAACGAAAAATGCGTCTCAGCATTTGAATTCAGCACGATGATCCCGAGTCCGTCGTCCGTGATGGGCGGCATGACCATGGGAAAGATCGTCGCCCAAAGCCCGGCCAATGATCGCGACAGGCACCTCGATCCATTGTCGGCGAATGCAGTCATGTCGTCGCCATGCCGCCTCAGCGCATCGGCCAGGGTGCCGCTAAGCTTGCCTGCCTGGCTCGCCACGACCTGGACCCGCGTACCCTGCAGCATCCCCAGTGCGGAGATCGTGCGGATCTGACGCAGCCGCTTCATGGGGCTCATCGGCAGGTCCATCCGGGCAGGGCTCGCACGGTCCACCACGTTGACGTCGTGGTTGCCCGGCAGCGCGATCACCAGCTCAGCCAGCTTGGGGTACGCGGCCAGCGCGGCGAAGAGCTCCGCCCACTCCGCAGAGCGTCCTGCATCGGTCAGATCTCCCGTTATCAGGACCACGTCCAACGGGTGCGCCGCATGGATCTCATCCAACCGCGCCAGCGCCTGCCGCAATCGCTCGTTGCCGCGCGGACCCGACCTTCCGCTCTCGATGCGAAATCCGTAGCGCTCGCCGACCGTATGGATGTCCGACAGGTGCGCAACGCGCCAGGTTCGGCCGCCGGTTGTCGGCACGGCGAAGGCGCGAAAATCGCGCGGCTGCGCCATGGTCGCATCGGCGATGCCCCAGATCAGCGCGGCCGCCGCAAAATAGCCGGAGATGAGCACGACACTGTTCGCCAACACGACGGGCACCAACCAACGCAGCGGTGCAAGATCCGCCAGGCTGCCAATCCATCGCGTGGCGGGCCACACCACGATGATAACACCGAAGCCAAGCCCGCAGATCAGGAGGCCCGATGCCGCGGCGGCGCCCGCGCGAATTGAGCCGCGGCGGCCCTCGCTCATCCGCGACGCAAGCAGTTGCTCGGCAAGATGCCGGATGCCCTCGCGAAACACGATATAGGCGGGCTGGACAGCCAGCGCGTTCAACGACCAGAAACTGTTCTCGGCAAGCCGCAAGAGTGGCCGGCCTCCGAACCAGCCGATCGCAATGAGCGGCGGCAGCAACAATGCCGGCAGGATTTCGTAAAAGATGTTCGCGGCATGGGACCAGACCGCGGCGATCCAGATCGAGACCAGAAGCGGCGCTACTCCGAGCAGCAGACCGGGAAAGCCGATCAGCAGCATCCAGGCGATTGCCAGTTTGGGAAGGCTGATCTCCGCGAGCAGGCTGCCCGCCAACGACAACATCGATCGCTTTTTGGTGCTGGAAGCATCGTCCTCGATGTCGCCGTTTCGCGGATCGAGGATCGGTGTCATCGGTGTTTCCTTCAAGGCGCCGCCCGACGGCTTCCCATCAGTCGCGTGCGGTGACGGGCGCTCCGAAAACTTCCGTCACCCAGCGGCTTGATGCGTACTGCTCACAGATGGTCAGCACCGCGATCACGATGGGAACACCGATGAACGCGCCGGCGATCCCCCACAGATAGGTCCAGAAGAAGACGGCGAACAGCACCATGAACGGCGACATCGAAAGAATGTTGCCGGCGATCCGCGGTTCCAGATAGCTGCCGACAAGGAACTGAATCAGGTTCAGACATCCAAAAACCAGGATCGCGTTCTGCCAGGCGTCGAATTGCGCGATGGCGAAAAGTGTCGGCAGCACCGTTGCGACCAATGGGCCGATGAAAGGAATGTAGTTGAGCGCGAATGCGATCACCCCCCATTCCTGCGCGAGCGGCAGTCCGCACAGCGAGATGAAACCCCACACCAGGAAGCCAGTTACCACGCTCATCAGGGAGCGGACCAGGAGGTATCGCCGGAACTTCGCGGCAGTCAGGGCGCCGCCGGTCAGCAATACCCGCCCGGCTTCGTGGTTCTTCATGCCGCGCAGCCTGCGGGCCGCGTCATCGACTTCCATGAGACCCAGGATGACGTAGATCAGTACAACGAGTGAGAAGCTCAGCGTGCCGTTTATCCTCGTGGTGATCTCCTGGAAGGCGCGGAGCACCCAGCCTACGTTGAAATGCTCAGCCCAGAGGCTCTCGACCACGATGCCGTGCCCTTCGAGCCAATCGGTCATCTGGTTGTAAAGCAGCTGGAACCGGGCGAAGTCGGTGACGATGTAGCGACCGACCCGGTTGAGCCCCCAGGTGATCACCCAGGCGAAGGCGCCGATGACCACGATGGTCGCAAGTATGCTGACCGCAAGCGCAACCAGCTTCGGCAGCCGTGCCTGCAGACGCGCCTGCAAGGGCCAGACGATCGCGATGATGAACAGCGCGAAGGTCAACGGTGCGAAGACGGGCCGCGCGATGCCCAGCGCGGTGACCACGAGAATTGCCGTTCCAACGCCAACCATCGCGCGGAGTCCGCGGTCGCTGGTCCGGCGCGCCTTTTGGAGTGCATCGCGCGTTGTGCTGGAGCCTTCGGCGGGTGCCATTCGGTGTGATGTCCCTGAATGCCCGTTGGCGCGACGACGCGAATGCGAGCGCGCATGAGTGCGGATATTGACTGACGGGGGCGGCTCGTGGGTGCCCGATCTGATTCGCGAACCAGTCCATCACGGGCCGTCGGTCATGTCGAGGCTGCGCCGCAAGCCTTCATCCGCCGGAAAGCAATCGCCGCAGAAGTGCCGAAAGGCCACCGCCGTTCGCCTCGATGCGGACCTCCGACGCGTGGGCGAACGCGTCGGCATCATCGGCGCTTATGGACACCCGGGACTCCGGAGGTCGAGCGAACGACCAGCCGAGGGCTTCGAGATAGCAGTCCTGCACATGATCGCGGAGGAAGAATGGCAGCCTGTCGATGATGAGAGTGGCTGTGCCGCCAGCCGGAGAACGCGGAACGCCATGGTCCAGGATGCGACCCCAGGCCTCCCGGATGTTGCGCAACGTTTCGCGGTTGGTGATGCCAATCAGTTCCTCCAACTGAGCCAGCTCGATCCGGTCATCGGGATCGTCCCGCGGCGGCAGCGCATCCTTGAATTGGCCGCCATGGGGGCAATGAAGCGCCGGCCCGACGTGGCGGAATGCGAGCTGCCCGGCTGCGGCCGGGGGAAGTGACGGAATGATGTCGCTGCCATATTCCAGGCGCGCCGTCTTCTGCCATAGACCGCGCAAGCGGTATGCCGCCTCGAACGCTTCATCGCCGGCGCGCGGCATGCCGTAGGTGAGGACACCCGCGATGCGCCCCACATCGATCCGCTCTCCGCGCGGGACCCAGTCCGCCAATTGCTGACTGTCGCCGGTGAGGCGCCAGGCCGCCACGACTGCCAGCGCACCACCGAGGCTGTGGCCGACCAGGAAAATGTGCTTGGTAGTCCCGGCGAGCGCCGCGATCAGACCAGGCCCGACACCCGCGACGCCGCCGGAAAATCCGCGGTGGACACCATCCGGCCCGGTGCGGATGTTGAAATCTGTGATCCAATTGGCCGCTATCACCGGGTCGGTACCGGCGAATGCCACAACGAGGGTCGTTTCACTCTCAGCGACGAATCCCTCCGTGCCGCCCTGACTGAGCCTCGCACGGCATGTGAAGCCCCATCGCCCCAGGATGCGCTCCAATTTGCGATTCTCGCACGTCTCGGATGCGTCCGCCGTGGTTTCGTAGGCGGCCTGCGACATCCACATGAGAGCCTGCGCCAGCCCGATGTCGAATGCCTCGGTCTGGATCGTCCCAGCAAGGGAATGAGTCGGATAGACGTCTTCGGGGAACGTGGTCAGGAAGCTCATGTAGCGTCACCCGTATTGCTGCACGCGCTGACAGCAGCGAGCAGGGAGATTACCATTGTTGGCACCAAATCGTCATGGTCGGCGAAGGCCGGCCATGACGGGGGAGGATTGGGATGTCTGGCCCAATTCAGGGACTCTCAGCACATCGCCAGCACCGTGTGGATTGCTTATATCACGACCATGGTGCACGATCATCGGGAGGTGTTGCGGCATCGGAGAAGGGCCGCGCCATTCGCGTCGACCGAACAGGGTGATCGACGAATGACATCGGGAGGACTCGATGCCCGCGCACATTGAGGCCGACGCGGCCGCGGAGCCCTGTTACGTATCCACCGGTCACCTGCCCGAGCCCGATCTGGTGATGACGACGGTGAAGCGCGCATACCAGCGCTTCAAGGAAAACACCGAAGGCAGGAACTCGGATGTCTATCCGGCGCTCGCACGCGTGCCAAGCGACCTGTTCGGCGTGTGCGTAGTCGGCACCAGCGGAAAAGTGTATCAGGCCGGCGACGCGGATTATGAGTTCTCGATCATGAGCGTGTCGAAGCCCTTCGTCTTCGCTCTGGTCTGCCAGTGCCTCGGCGCCGAAGAAGCGCGGGACAAACTCGGTGTCAACAGTACCGGGCTGCCGTTCAATGCATTGTCGGCGATCGAACGGGGCCGCGACGGACGCACCAACCCAATGGTCAATCCAGGGGCGATCGCGACGACAAGCCTCGTGCCCGGCGCGACTGCCGATGCGCGTTGGCAGTTCATCCACGACGGGCTTTCCGGTTTCGCCGGACGGACGCTGCCGCTCAATGCCGAGGTGTATGCGTCGGCGTCCGAGACCAATTTCCGGAATCAGAGCATTGCGCGACTGTTGCAGAGCTATGGGCGGATCTATCTCGATCCGGCAGAAGCGACCGACTTGTACACTAGGCAATGTTCGCTCAACGTATCGGCGAGAGATCTTGCGGTCATGGGAGCGACGCTGGCCGACGGCGGCATGAATCCGCTGACGCGACAACAGGTTGTCGATGCCGACTCTTGTCGCTATGCATTGGCGGCGATGGCGACGGCCGGACTTTACGAGACCTCGGGCGACTGGCTTTACGACATCGGGCTACCGGGCAAGAGCGGCATCGGTGGAGGGATTGTCACCGTCGCCCCGGGCAAGGGTGGGCTGGGAACATTCGCGCCGCCACTCGACCAGGCCGGCAACAGCGTCAAGGGTCAGCTCGTCGCCAGGTGTCTGGCGGCACAGCTCGGAATGAACTTGTTTGTGTCGCAGCCGGAGGCGTGACGGCTCGGCCTCGTACTGATACGGAAAGCTCCATGCACCAGTGTCTTCACACTTGGTACATCCGATGGTATCTCGCACCGCATCGGCGGAGACCTATGCTTCACGACAGCAACTGCGCGCGCAGAGGCGGGGCATGAAACGCGGCTCGCTACGATGAACCACCGTTGGATTTGGATTGTGCTGCTGCCGGCGGTTGCTGTCGGATTGGCAGCGTGCGGGCGGGAAAAAAAGGCGGAAAATCCCGATCCGCGCCCGGTGCGAACGGTGACGGCCACGCAACAGGATGCCGGCGAGACGGTCACGCTGACCGGAAATATCCAGGCGGAAGACGAGGCATCGATGGCATTCCGAATCGGCGGCCGGATGACCGACCGGTTCGTCAATGTCGGCGATCAGGTCAAGCCGGGACAGGAACTCGCCAGGCTGGATCCGCAGAACGAGGTGAATGCGCTTCGCTCGGCGCAGGCCGGCCTGACTGCCGCCCAGGCGCAATTGACGCAGGCCCGCGCGGCGTTTGAACGGCAGCGGACTCTCCTGGCGCAAGGACACACGCCGCGTGCCCAGTTCGATCTGGCGGAGAAGGCGTTGCACACGGCGCAGGCGCAGGTCGACGACGGCGAAGTCCAGGTGCGCATCGCCGCCGACCGGGTCAGCTACACTGTGCTCCAGGCCGACGCTGGCGGCACGATAACGGCGCGCGGCGCGGAACCGGGTGAGGTGGTGCAGGCGGGGCAGATGATCGTGCAGCTTGCGCGGAAGGGCGGCCGTGACGCGGTGTTCGATGTGCCGGCGCAAGTGCTGCGGTCGGCGCCGAGCGACCCGCGCGTCACGATCCACCTGACCGACGATCCGAGCGTGACGACGATCGGCCGCGTTCGTGAGGTCGCCCCGCAGGCCGATCCGGTGACCAGAACCTTCCAGGTCAAGGTTGGCCTGACCGACCCGCCCGCGGCCATGCGGCTCGGCTCGACGGTGAACGGCATCGTGCAGTTGGATTCCGACAAGGTGATCGCGATTCCCGCCTCCGCGCTGACCGAATTGAATCGCCAGCCCGCGGTCTGGATCGTCGATCCGTCGAAACTGACCGTCTCGCTGCGCAACATCGAACTGCTGCGCTTCGATCCGGGAACCGTCGTCGTCGCCCATGGTCTGGATACGGGCGACATCGTCGTCACTGCCGGCGTCCAGGCCCTCCATCCGGGTCAGACGGTCCGCCTGCTCGGGCCGTCGGCGTAGTGGGTTTCAATCTATCGGAGTGGGCGCTTCGGCACCGCTCGTTCGTCGTCTACATGATGATCGCGTCGGTCCTTGCCGGGCTCTCGTCGTACATGCGGCTTGGCCGCAACGAGGACCCGGCCTTCGTCATCAAGACGATGATCGTGCAGGCCGCGTGGCCTGGCGCGACGATCAACGACACCCTTCTCCAGGTCACAGAACGCATCGAGCGCACGTTGCAGGAGACGCCGAACCTCGACTTCCTGCGCAGCTACACGAGCCCTGGGCTGGCGACGATATTCGTCAACCTGAAAGGCAAGACGCCGGCCGGCGAGGTCCCGGACATTTGGTACCACGTTCGCAAGAGCGTCGGCGACATGCGCCATACGTTGCCCGTCGGCGTGATCGGTCCGGGCTTCAACGACGAGTTCGGCGACACCTTCGGAATCATCTACGGCTTCACCGCCGATGGGTTCACCCAGCGCGAACTGCGCGACCACGTCGATGACATACGTTCGCAGCTGCTGCAGGTTCCCGACGTTTCCAAGATCGAGATGCTCGGCGCACAGGACGAGCGGATCTTCGTCGAGTTCTCGATGCAGCAGCTTGCCGGCCTGGGGATCGACCGGGCCGCGCTGATCGCCGCCTTGCAGGCGCAGAACGTCGTCAGCCCCGCCGGCACCATCCAGACCGGCGACGAGAAGCTGCTGCTGCGCGTCACCGGCGCGTTTGAATCCGAGCAGGATCTCCGCAACATCAATTTCGTCGCGAACGGGCGCATGATCCGCCTGCGCGACATCGCCGAAATCCGCCGTGGCTTCGCGGACCCGCCGCAGCCGATGTTCCGCGTGAACGGCAAGCCGGCGATCGGCCTCGGCATCGCGATGCGCGAGGGCGGCGACATTCTGGCGCTGGGCCGCAACATCGAGCAGGCGATGCACCGGATCACCGGCGATCTGCCGATCGGCATCACATCGAACCTGGTCGCCGATCAGCCGCACGTGGTGGATCACGCGATCAGCGATTTCACCACATCGCTCTGGCAGGCGATCGCCATCATCATGGCGGTGAGCTTCGTCAGCCTCGGCATGCGCGCCGGCATGGTCGTGGCACTGTCGATCCCGCTGACCCTCGCCGTCGTCTTTCCGATCATGCAGTTCTTCTCGATCGACCTGCAGCGAATTTCGCTCGGCGCGCTGATCATCGCGCTGGGTCTGCTGGTCGACGACGCGATGACCACGATCGACGTGATGACCTCGCGACTTGCCGCCGGCGACAGCAAGGAGCAGTCGGCGACGTTCGCCTACACGACATTGGCCGTGCCGATGCTGACCGGATCCTTCGTCACCGCCGCCGGGTTCGTGCCGATCGGCTTCGCGAAGAGTTCCGCCGGCGAGTACACCTTCTCGATCTTCGCCGTGGTGGGCATTGCGCTGATCATGTCCTGGTTCGTGGCCGTGCTGTTCGCGCCCCTGCTCGGTGTGGTCATGCTCAAGAAGCCGGACACGTCGAAGGCGACCAAACCCAGCCGCATTTTTGGCGCGTTCCGCGGCCTGCTGGTCGGTGCGATGCGCGCGCGGTGGCTCACCATCGGCGTCACGGCCGCCTGCCTCGCGGTGGCGGTCATCGCATCGCCGCTCATCCCACGGCAGTTCTTCCCGCCGTCGGATCGTCCCGAGCTGCTGGTCGATCTAAGGCTGCCGCAGAACGCGTCGATCTTCGCGACCGACGACCTTGCCGCGCAACTGGACAACGTCCTGAAGACGGATCCCGACGTCGCAAGCTGGAGCACCTATGTCGGCCGCGGCGCGATCCGCTTCTATCTGCCGCTCGCGGTGGAACTGCCCAACGACTTCTTCGCCCAGGCCGTCGTCATCGCCAAGGACGTGGCGGCGCGCGAACGGCTTCACGCACGGCTCGAGGAGGTGCTCGCCAACCAGTTCCCCAACGCGGTGACGCGCGTGTCGCCGCTCGGGCTTGGACCGCCCGTCGGCTGGCCCGTCCAGTATCGCGTCAGCGGTCCGGACGTATCGCAGGTCCGCGACATCGCCTTGCGGTTGGCCGGCATCGTGTCGGGCGATCCAAATGCTCGGCACGTCAATTTCGACTGGATGGAACCGGCCCGCATGGTCCGGATCAACATCGACCAGGATCAGGCCAGGCTGCTGGGCCTGAGTTCGCAGGCGTTGGCGGCCGTGCTGAATTCCGTCGTCACCGGGTCGACAGTGACGCAACTGCGCGACGGCATCTATCTCGTCGATGTCGTGGCGCGGGCCACGGATGAACAGCGCGTCTCGCTCGCGACGCTGCGCAACGTGCAGGTGCCGCTGCCGAACGGGCGAACCGTGCCGCTCAGCCAGCTCGCCAGCTTCGATTTCGACCAGGAGTTCCCGTTGATCTGGCGTCGCGATCGGGTCCCGACGTTGACCGTGCAGGCCGATGTCGCACACGGCGCGCTGCCGGAAAGCGTTGTTGCGAAGCTCGCGCCGGCGGTCGCAGAATTGAATGCCGGCCTGCCGGAGTCCTATCACATCGCCGTCGGTGGAACTGTCGAGGAGAGCGCGCAGTCGCAGGCCTCGGTTGTCGCGGTGGTGCCTTTGATGCTGTTCCTGATGATCACCTTCCTGATGATTCAGCTACAGAGTTTCAGCCGTCTGGCCCTCGTGCTGATTGTGGTTCCGATGGCGATGACCGGCGTCGTTGCCGGATTGCTGATCTTTCAGCGGCCGCTCGGGTTCGTCGCGATCCTCGGCATCCTCGCGCTGATCGGCATGATCGCCCGCAATGCGGTGATCCTGATCGAGCAGATCGAAACGGAACGGGCCGAGGGCAAGCCGCCGTGGGAAGCCGTGATCGATGCGAGCATATCGCGGTTCCGTCCCATCATGCTGACCGCGATATCCACGGTTCTCGGCCTGATACCGATCGCGGCGACCATTTTCTGGGGACCGATGGCGTTCGCCATCATGGGCGGCTTCCTGGTCGGCACCGTCGTCACGCTGGTCTTTCTTCCCGCGCTCTACGTGGCATGGTTCCGCATCAAGGAAACCCCCGCGCATGGCGAAGTCCTGGCGCAGGCCCATGGTGACTGACCTTGTGTTACCGCTCGCTTCTCACGTCATGGCCGGGCTTGCCCCGGCCATCTGTCGCGGCAGTAGTGCGGCGCGGATGGCCGGGATGATCCCCGGATCGAGTCCGGGAATGGCCATGACGGTGAATGAGCACTGCCGAGAGGCAACAGTCCAGGCGGCTGGTAAAGCACCATGAGCAGTCCGGCTGCAGCTTTCGCGCGCGCCACGGGCTTTCTGGTCCTCTGGCTGGTCCTTGCCGGCTTCAATCCTGGTGACCTTCCGGCTGCGGCGGTCGCCGTCGCTGCCGCGACCTGGACAAGTCTGCGCCTTCTGCCGCCCGGCGGGTCGCGCCTATCACTGCCCGGCATCGCCAGGCTCGCGCTGCGCTTCCCGGGCCAGTCGCTGACGGCGGGGATCGATGTCGCGCGGCGCGCACTTGATTCACGCCTGCCGCTGCGCCCCGGGTTCGTGACTGTGTCGCCGCAACTTCCGCCCGGCACGCAGCGCGACGCGTTCTGTGCGTACGCGAGCCTGCTGCCTGGCACGCTCCCGATCGACACGAACGACGACGGGACGCTTCTTGTGCATTGCCTCGATGTCGGCCAGCCGGTGGCGGCGCAGATGGCGGCCGACGAGGCACTCTTCGCGCGGGCATTGGGCGGGCGCCCCGACAATGGCTGAGTTCTTGATCACGGCTGCAGGTTTCATCCTGGCGATGGTGGCATTGGGCTTGGTGCGCATCCTGCGCGGCCCGGCGGACGCCGATCGCATGATGTCCGCCCAGTTGCTCGGCACGGGCGGCATCGCGGCCCTGTTGCTGCTGGGCGCAGGCACCCGGATGCCGAGCCTGGTGGATGCCGCCCTGACGCTGGCCTTGCTTGCCGCCTTCGCCGCCGTCGCATTCGTCAACAGCGCAGGCCGCGGATGAGGGTGCTCCTGGACATCGCCATGGTTCTCGCGGTCTCGGCCGGTGCGTTCTTCTTCCTGGCCGGAACGGTCGGGCTGCTGCGCTTTCCCGACTCGCTCACACGGCTGCACGCGCTGACCAAGGCCGACAATCTGGGCCTCGGCCTCGTGGTGCTGGGTCTGCTGCCGCAGGCGGATGGCTACCTTGCGGCCCTCAAGCTGGTCGCGGTCTGGCTGCTGGCCCAGTTGGCCGGCGCGACGGTCAGCCAGATGATTGCCCGCACCATGCGGCGCGGCGGCCAACGCGCATGAGCGTCGCGCTGGCGCTCGATGCCGGACTGGCCCTGCTGGTGCTTTGTGTCGCCGTCTGGACCATCGGTGCCGGGCCGACCTTCGCCGCGGTCGTCGGCTTCGTGGCATTCGGCCTGCTGCTGGCGCTCGTCTGGGTGCGCCTCGCGGCGGTCGACGTGGCACTGACCGAGGCCGCGATCGGCAGTGGCGTGACCGGGGCCGTGCTGATCGCCGCGGCCGCGCGCCTGCGTCTGACCGAGGCACCATCGGCAGCCGAGCGGCCCAGTGCGACCCTGCGCCTCGCGGCGGTTGTGCTGTGTGTGCTGGTCTTCGCAGGCCTCGCCGGTCTGGTGCTCTACCCGGCGAACCCTGCCCCCACGCTCGCGCCGGCGGCGGCGGTTCATCTGCCGGAGCTTGACGTCGGAAACGCGGTGACCGCCGTGCTGCTTGCCTACCGCTCGGTCGATACGCTGCTCGAGAAGGTCGTTCTGCTGCTCGCCCTGGTCGGCGTTTGGTCACTGGCGCCGGACCGCTTCTGGGGCGGCGCACCGGGCATTCTGCGGCCCGCCCGCACGGACGGCGCACTGGTCCTACTCGGGCGGCTGCTGCCACCGATCGGGATCGTCGTCGGCGTCTACATCCTGTGGGTCGGGGCGATCGCTCCGGGCGGGGCGTTCCAGGCCGGCGCGATCCTCGCCGCAATGTGGCTCCTGGTCATGATCGCCGGACTGCGCGATCCGCCCGAGATCGGCCACCGCTGGGTGCGGCTGCTGCTGGTCGCTGGCCCGGCGGTGTTTCTGGCCGTCGGGCTTGCAGGGTTCGCCCTGCCGGGGGGCTTCCTGTCGTACCCGGCGGGCCACGCGAAGCCGCTGATCATCGCCATCGAGGCGGTGCTGACGCTCTCCATCGCCGTAATCCTCGGCCTGCTGGTGGCAGGGCCTCCCGAACGCGAGCGGCGGCGATGACCGCGGCAACCCTGTACGGGCTGTGCGGCGCAGCCCTCGTCGGCCTTGGCCTGTACGGTACCATCGTGCACCCCCAGCCGCTGCGCAAGATCCTGTCGTTCAATCTGCTCGGCGCCGGCGTGTTCTTGCAGTTCGGCGTCATTGCCCGCAGGGGCGCGGCGGCCGGCATGGGCGGCGATCCGGTGCCGCAGGCGATGGTAATCACCGGCATCGTCGTCGCCTTTTCGGCAACGGCGCTGGCCGTCGCGCTGGTGCTGCGGCTGTTCCAGGAGACCGGCGGGGCGACGCTGGGCACCGATCCGCCGGCACGGCAGTATGGTGGCGAGGGAGCGGGACGCTGAACACGTCGGGCGGCTTCCTGCTCGTCCTGGCAATCGTCCTGCCGGCGACGGCCGTGGTGTTGGCGCTGGCGTTCGGGGGCCGTCGGGCCGAGCGCATCGTGATGGTGGCACTGCCGGCCGGGCTCGCGATCGCGGTTGCGATCGTCGCCGGCGTCTGGCGCGCGCGAACGCCGCTACAGTACTTCGTGGGCGGTTGGGCGCCGCCGCTCGGGATTGCGCTCCGCGTCGACGGGCTGTCGGCGATCATGCTGGTGACCACGGCACTGGTGATCGGCGCGATCGGTCTGTTCGCCCGCGAAGGCTTCAGCACTCCGACGGGTGCGCACGAAACCCGGGCGTCACTCGCATTCTGGACGCTGCTGATGGGCGTCTGGGCAGGGCTGAACGCCGTCTGGCTCGGCGGTGACCTGTTCACCCTTTACGTCGCGCTGGAACTGCTGACCTTCGGCGCGGTGCCCATCGTCTGCCTGGATGGCCGCGCCGAGACGCTCGCCGCGGCGCTGCGCTACCTGCTGTTCGCGCTGCTCGGTTCGGCGCTGTACCTGCTGGGCACGGCGCTGCTCTATGGCGGTTACGGAACGCTCGACATCGTGCTGCTGTCCGGCCTGGTGCGCGCCGAGCCGGTCGTGTGGGTGGCCGCCGCGTTGATGACCACCGGACTGATCGCCAAGACCGCGCTGTTCCCGCTGCATCTGTGGCTGCCGCCCGCGCACGCTGGCGCCCCGGCCGCCGGCAGCGCGCTGCTGTCGGCGCTGGTGGTCAAGGGCTCGTTCATCCTGATCGTCCGGCTGTGGTTCGATGCGCTGCCGGGGTTGCTCGGCCAGGCGCCGGCGCAGGCGCTTGCGGCGCTGGGCGCGGTGGCGATCGTGTTCGGCAGCGTGCTGGCGCTGCGGCAGGCGCGGCTGAAGCTGCTGATCGCCTACTCGACGATCGCGCAGATCGGCTACCTGTTCTTTCTGTTCCCGCTTGCCGCGACGCCGCCCTCCTTCGCATCGGCGACGGCTCAGGACTGGAACGGCGTCGCCTGGACCGGCGGCGTGCTGCAGCTTGTCGCCCACGCGGTCGCCAAGGCCGCGATGTTCATGGCCGCCGGACTGATCGGCGAGGCGCTCGGCCATGACCGGATCGCGGGCTTCGGTGGCATCGGCCGGGCGCTGCCGATGACAGTGTTTGCGTTCGGACTCGGCGGAATGTCCCTGATGGGCCTGCCGCCGAGCGGCGGCTTCGTCGCGAAAGCGATGCTGCTGACGGCTGCGGTCGGCGAGGGCCAATGGTGGTGGGCCGTGGTGATCCTGGCCGGCGGCCTGCTCGCGGCGGGCTACGTGTTCCGGGTTCTCGCCCCGGCGCTCTCCGCCGCGGATGCGCCCGTAGCGCAGCTCGCCCCGGTGTCGCTGTCCCGGCAGGCCGTGGTGCTGGCGCTGGCTATCTGCGCGCTGCTGCTGGGCCTCGTGCCGCTGCGGCCTTCGCAGTTGCTGGAGGTCGGCCGCCCTGTCCCGCAGGCGGCGCTCGCCCGATGACCGGCGCGGGAGCGCTGCTCGGTGCCGCACTCGGACTACCGCTTGCGATGCTGCTTGCCTGCCTGTCGCCCCGGCTCAAGGCGCGGATGCCGGCGCTGCTCGCGCTCGCGCCGCTGCCTGCGCTCGCGGCGGCGCTGCTGGCATCCGGTGGGGTGCTGGAACTGCCGCCCATTCTGCCGGGTCTCAGACTCGCGCTGGACGTGCCCGGCGCGATGCTGCTCGGGGTCGCGGCGCTGCTCTGGATCGCAGCCGGCCTGTACGCCACGGCCTGGCTGCGCGGCAGGCCCGACGGCGGCCGTTTCGCGCTGTGGTGGCTGGCGACGCTGACCGGCAGCATTGGCGTGTTCATGGCCGCCGACCTGGTGAGCTTCTATCTGGTGTTCTCCCTGGTCAGCCTGGCGGCCTATGGCCTGATCGTCGACGACGGCAGCCCGCGCGCCCGGCGGTATGGCCTGATCTACGTGGCGCTCGCGGTGCTCGGCGAGGCCTTCCTGCTGATGGCGTTCGTGCTGCTGGCGCAGGCGACGCGGGACGGCAGCCTGCTGATCCGCGACGCCGTGGCGGCACTGCCAGCATCACCGTGGCGCAATACGACCCTGGCGCTGCTGATCCTTGGCGTCGGGGTGAAGATCGGCCTCGTGCCGTTCCATGTGTGGATGCCGCTCGCCTATCGGGCGGCGCCGATTCCGGCCGCTGCCGTGCTCAGCGGTGCCGCGGTGAAGGCCGGCGTGATCGGACTGATCCGCTTCCTGCCGCTGGACACCGCGCTGTCGGGCTGGGGCGAGGCTCTGGCCGCCGCGGGGTTGTTCTCGGCGTTCTACGGCGTCGCGATCGGCATCACGCAGTCCAACCCGAAGTCGGTGCTGGCGTTCTCCAGCGTCAGCCAGATGGGCGTGATTGCCGCCGTGCTCGGCATGGGGCTGGCCGCGGGCGATGGCGGCGTCGCATTGGCGGTCGCGCTCTACGCGGCGCACCATACGCTGGTGAAAGGCGCGCTGTTCCTTGCAGTGGGCGTCGCCCAGACAACCAGCGCGCGCCGCCTGTGGCCGGTGCTGCTGCCGGCGGCGGTGCTGGCATTAGGCCTCGGCGGCCTGCCGTTGACCGGCGGCGCGCTTGCGAAGCTGATCGTGAAGCCGCCGCTGGGTGAGGGCATCGTCGGCCTGCTGGCCACCCTGTCATCGGCTGGGACCACGCTGCTGATGCTGCACTTCCTGCGCCGGCTGGTGGCGACTTCCACGCAGGACGCGCAAACGGCGGCGGCCCGGCTGACCTTGCCGTGGCTCGTCATGGCGCTCGCCTCCGTCGCGGTTCCCTGGGCGCTTTACATGGCCGTCATCGGCGGCACGGTCTCCGATGCGCTCGCCCCCGCAGCCCTTTGGTCGGCGGTCTGGCCGGTTCTGCTGGGTGGGGTATTGGCGGTCGGGCTCTGGCGATGGGGCGGCAGCCTACCGGAGGTTCCCGAGGGAGATGTCGTGGTGCTGGTGGCCGAGGACGCCAAGCGCCTCGCACGTGCCACGGGTTCGCTGCTGGAGCGGCTGGACGGCATGTTGCGCCAGTGGCCGACCGCCGGTGTGTCGCTGCTGGCCATCGGCGTCGCTCTGGCCGCGCTGATGCTGACCGGGCGTTGACGCTGATGCATGGCGGCGGCACCAATTCGCGTCACGCTGCTGAACAGGGTAACGCCGATGAGAGTTCGTTCCCGTCATGGCGGGCGAAGGCCCGCCATCCACGTCTTTGCCGGTCGCAGCAAGGAAAGACGTGGATGCCGACCTTCGTCGGCATAACGGCGTTGTTGCGACCGTTGAGTCAATGTCATGGGCGCTTGGCACTAAATACCTGGGCGATAAAAACCTGGGCGCTGTTGCTGACCCTGACGCTGGGCGGCTGCGCGTCGCTCATTGTCGCCGACACCAAACCCCTGGCGGAGGCCAGGCTCGAGCCGCCAGGTAGCGAACGGATCTCCAAGGCCGGTTATCGAATCGAAACGCTCGCCGAATCCCCGGCAACACCTGATCTGCTGGTCATTGTCGCCATGTCCGGCGGGGGAAAACGCTCCGCGGCATTTTCCTATGGCGCGCTCAAGGGTCTGCGCGACCTTCCGTTGCAGACCTCCGTCGGACCCCGGCCGCTGCTGGGCGAGGTCGATGCCATCGCGGGCGTGTCGGGCGGCAGCTTCACGGCCGCATATTATGGGCTCCATCGGGATGCCACGTTCAGCCAGTACGAAACGGATTTTCTTTACAAGGATACGGAAGCCAACATCTGGGGCATCTATCTGCTGCCATGGAACTGGACGTGGCTGGTCGACCCGCTGGTTGGCACCAACGACTTCATGGAGCGTGTTTACGACCGCGAGATGTTCCACGGCGCACGGTTCGCCGAGCTGGAGCAAAACGGGCGTCCCTTCATCGCCATTGGCGGCACGGACATCGCCTATGGTTCGCCATTCCTGTTCACCCAGGACACGTTCGACCTCATCTGTTCCGAACTCGATGATCTCCCGATCGCGCGCGCCGTCGCGGCTTCCAACGGGTTCCCGGGATTGCTCTCGCCGATCACCCTGACCAACCATGCCGCCGCGTGCGACGGACGCAAGCCTGGCTGGTTGCGACGCGTCACGGAGGCTCAGCGTCTCGATCCGAGATCACGCGTCGGCAACGAGGCCAGGGGCGCGGAGCGGTACCTCGATGACAACCGCACCCGCTATGTGCATCTGGTCGACGGCGGCGTGTCGGACAATCTCGCGTTGCGTGCTGCCGGGGCATCCATGCAGACCATCGCCCAAGCGCCCGAGAACTTCACGGCAAGACGTCTGAACCGCGTCCGCCGCGTCCTGGTGCTCAGCATCGATGGACAGGGAGCCCAGGACACCAGTGTCGCGCAGCGGCGCGTTGTCGGGGGCATTTTCGCAATCTTCAGCCTGGTCTCCGGAACCCAGATCGACCGCTTCAACTTCGAGACGTTGACGGTGGTCGATCAGCAGCTTCAGGAATTCGTTGCCGCCATCAGGCAATCCCGTTGCGCCGAGGCGAAGACAATCGATGGCGCACGCTGCGATGATGTTGGTGGGGCCCTGGTGCACGTTTCGCTCACCGGACTTCCTGACAGCCCGGCGAAAGACCGGCTGCTGGCAATCCGGACCGGGCTCACGTTGCAGAAAGACGATGTGGATCTGCTGATCGCCGCTGGCCGCTCGGCCATTCTCGATTCGACGGCGCTGCGAGACTTTCTGAACAGCTACGCGGTCAGGCCGTTGCCAAATGCCCGGTCGATTGACGTGCGGGGCTGAGCTGGCACGGCGACACGGGCGCCGGGCATGCACGCATTTGACACACACACCGATTGTTCAGCCCACGTGGTTCAGCAGGAAGTCGTAGGTGCAGGACGGATGCGGTCGCCAGTAACTGCCAATGAACCGGCCTCCGTCGAAGCTGCCGGATATGAAACTTTCGCCTGCCTGCATCTGCAGGTACCCGTCAGGCTGGATTGTTCCCCGGAACGACAGGAACCGGACCCGGTCGCCGGTCACGACGAAGTGCTGGATTTGAATCTCGAGTCGGCATCCGCTGCCGTGACTTCTGCTGAGCCGCCCGACGCCGGCAAAGGTGCCGCTAAGCGGCGGCGCGGGGGGACTTGGCGCGGCCTCCGGCGGGGAGGATGCCGCAGGAGGCAGCGTCCCTGGCTGGCGGATCGTCACGCCGGGATTCATTCCATTCGATGTCATGGTGCAGCCGGAGCCGACGAGACCGGTCAGGACAATTGCCATGCGTGAGAGGCGCAAGCGGTCGCGGCACGGTCCCTGTTCTGCCATGTGTCGATCTCCTCGCCCTCTCTGCTTGCGAACGCAGCCCATCTTCAACGAATTCGTTCTGGAATGCCATCGCCGTTTTCACATGGCGACGGGCAGAAATCGCGAGGGAATAGTTGCCCACGCATAGCGCGTCGGATCGGCACCTGTTCGCGGTCGGCAACCGAGCGCGCAAATTGGGACGCGCGGCACGGTCATGGGACTGCGGGCACATCTCTGACTCCGGAATCCTGTGCTATGCAAACCCAGCAGAGGCTGCGCGATATCGCAACCGTTTGGTTATTTGTTGCGGCCGAAATGGGGATCGTACAATGAAAATAAACTGTAGAACTCTCGCACTGGCGGCATTCGGGGTCGTTGTCATGGGAGCGCCGATTGCGTATGCGCAGGTGGCAACCGCGCTGGAGCAGGCGGAACTTGCCGGCCTGTCGCCGGAGAAACGAGCCGAGGTCCAGGCCAGGGCGGTGAACGGCAATACGGTGTCGGAAGTGCTGCAGACTATGCTCCTGAACAGCATAAAATTGAAGCACCCGGCCAGCAAGATCGTGGCCCTTGATTTCGGCAGGGGGGCTGCGGTCGTCGAGCTGACTGACGGCAAAATGACAGTTGTGCCGTTCGACACGACTACGCTGGCCGTCAAGGGCTGATCGGCAGCAGTTCGGTGACATGCAGCGCGGAGCAGTCCTCCGCGCCACCGGGCATCCGAGCCCGATTTGGCGGTATCGCGTAAATCAAAACAGGAACACTGTTGATGTCCGATCTGCTCGTCATTGAATTTCCGACGGAAGCAAAGGCCGACGAGGTTCGCCAGAAGCTGCTGGCGATGCAGAGCGAATATCTCATCGAGCTTGGCGATGCCGTGGTGGTTACAAAGTGTCCCGAAGGACATGTCCGGCTCAACCAGCTGTTTCATCCGGTCAAGGCGGGCCCGGTGTCGGGCATGTTCT
>Ga0210402_10000770_pt1 | contig 34765 bp, 35 predicted proteins | sample IncBWC7MmetaG_FD_161055 | JGI IMG/M metagenome (GOLD analysis project Ga0210402, IMG submission 161055) | Forest soil microbial communities from Barre Woods Harvard Forest LTER site, Petersham, Massachusetts, United States - Inc-BW-C-7-M | ecosystem: Environmental > Terrestrial > Soil >...
CCAATCTGTCCAATCCATTTTACCGGAGCGCGAAGATGACCGTGGACATCCGGCGGGAAAGCCGGCTATCTCGCAGTATGATACCCACATTGAGTATAATCGTACCCGATATGGGTACCAAAGGGGCTGCCCCCAAAAACCTGCTCGGGGAAGCGCTTTTCGGTGAAACGCGGCAGCGCGTGCTTGCCCTGTTCTTCGGGCATCCTGATGAGCGATTCTACCAGCGGCGAGTGATTCAAACTGTTGGCCTGGGCTCCGGAACGGTCCAAAGGGACTTGCAACGCCTTACGCGGGCCGGAGTCCTCACCCGAACCGTCGAGGGCCGCCAGGTCTATTTTCAAGCCAACGGCCAGTGCCCGGTTTTTGAGGAACTTCGCGCCCTGGTTCGCAAGACCTTCGGAGTCGCTCACGTGCTCAAGCATGCACTGGCGTCAATGGCCGGCCGCGTTCATCTCGCCTTCATCTTTGGCTCAATTGCCGGGGGAACCGAGACATCGGCGAGCGACGTGGATGTCCTGATCGTTGGCGACGACATTTCTCTTGCAGATGTCGTTTCGGCCATAGCAGAGGCCCAGCGGGACCTTGAGCGGGAAATCAATCCCTCCGTTTACCTTACCGGGGAGTTCTGTCGTAAACTTGCCGAAGGGCAGCACTTCCTTTCCGCAATCGCTGCCGGACAGAAAATCTTCCTGATCGGCGATGAGCGCGACCTTACAAGACTGGCTCAAATTCGGATGGCTCAAAGAACACAACCCAAGCCGGCAGGAAATCGCCGATCTGTTCGCCGTCGCTGATCGGGATTTGGCAGCCAGCAAAACGCCTGGCGCGGCGGCGATCTTGATAAAATCGAAAAGGAGGCGCCATGGCCGACATAGATCGTCAAGAGCTGCACACGCTGGTGGACCACATCCCGGCCACCGATCTGCCGGCTGCGCGCAAGATGCTCCGCGCACTGGTAGATCCGGTGGAACTGGCAATCTTGCATGCCACCGTGGATGACGAGCCCGAAACCGAAGAGGAGCGGGCCGCGGTGGAATCGTCTCTTAAGGATCCTTCTCCCGACATTCCGTTTGAACAACTCCGCCGCGTGCGTGCATGAAGCGCGTCCTGTTTCGGCCGCAGGCGGCCAGAGACCTGGAACGGTTGGAAGATCGCGACCGCGATCAGGTAGAGGATGCGATTGAGCGGTTCGCTCAAACCGGCGCTGGCGATGTGAAGAGGCTGGTGAACGAAGGTCGCCAACTGCGATTGCGAGTCGGTGACTGGCGGGTTCGCTTCTCTACGAAAAGCCCGATATCATCAGGATTCTGCACATCCGGCACCGCCGCGAAGCGTACCGGAGCTAAAGCGGGCGGCTGGCTTCACTTGCCAGTTTCAGCGTGCTGATCAGCGAAAAGTTGTAGGCTTGGTCTTATTATTGCCGCCAAGAATCTGCGTCTGCTCTGTACTGTTAGGGTTAGTCGTTCCGCAAGCCCGGAAACAAATAGGCCGGGGCGACCCTCGGATGGGCTGCCCCGGTCTGCCGAAAGGAGCCAGGCTTTCCCTAGCCCTAGCTCGATTCGGTGTTACGCTCCGATCTCCTCTAGGGCCTAAGCGGGGACCCTCGAAGTACCAGCGGTCGCCGGCCTAGAGCGGATAACAAAGCGTGCTCTGCCAGCCTCACCCGCCGCTGGCGATTCGGACTAGACTGGAACGGAGGAGTTTCCCACGTCCATGCCCATCACTCGCCGCGCCGCCCTCGGGGTGCTCGCGGCCGCGCCTTCGTTGATCCTGCCGCGCAAATCGGCTGCCCAGGATGCCATCCCCGAAATCGCCAGGGGCCCGTTCAACGGAACCACCGAATCGCTGAAGGATTACCGCGTTCCCGAGTGGTTTCGCGACGCCAAGTTCGGCATGTGGGCCCATTGGGGGCCGCAGTCGGCCGCGGAGTTCGGCGATTGGTACGCCCGCAATATCTACATCCAGGACACCCCGCAGTACAAGTACCACGTTGCGACATACGGCCACCCCTCCAAATTCGGCCACAAGGATATCTGCCGGTTGTGGAAGGGCGACCAGTTCGATGCCGATCACCTGATCCAACTCTACAAAAAGGCCGGCGCGAAATACTTCATGAGCATGGGTGTGCACCACGACAACTTCGACCTGTGGAACTCCAAGCACCAGCCGCGCTGGAACTCGGTGGCCACCGGCCCTAAGAAGGATGTGGTGGGCCTTTGGCACAAGGCGGCGCTCCGGCACGGACTGAAGTTCGCCGTTAGCGAACACCTGTCCAACAGCTACAACTGGCTTGCCGTTTCGCACGGTTCCGACAAGACCGGGCCCATGGCCGGCACGCCGTACGATGGCACCGACCCCGCCTACGCCGATCTCTACCATCCGTTCCCCAAGGACCAGCCTATCCCCACCCAGGCCATGAGCCGCGAGGCGCCCGATTCCTGGAAGCGCCAATACTTCCTGCGCATTCAGGACCTGATCGACAATTACCAGCCCGACCTGCTGTACACCGATGGCGGCATCCCCTTCAACGAGTGGGGCTACAAGCTGCTGTCGCACTACTACAACGCCAACGCCAAACTGCACAGCGGCAAGTGCGAAGCCATCTACACCAGCAAGAGCAAGAAGGACGCCGAGGCGGGCATCTGCATTCTGGATATCGAGCGCGGCGTGGCCAACGATATTCTGCCCAACCCCTGGCAGACCGACACCTGCATCGGCAACTGGCACTACAAGAAGGCCGTCAAATACAAGACCGGCAAGACCGTCGTCGACATGCTTTGCGACGTCGTCAGCCGCAACGGCAACCTGATGCTCAACGTGCCCCTCCCCAACAGCGGCGCGCCCGACGCCGATGAACTGAAGGTGGTGGAAGAGATCACCAGGTGGATGGCCGTCAACAGCGAAGGCATCTACGGCACCCGCCCGTGGAAGGTTTCGGGCAACACGGCCGCAGAAAGTACCGGCGAAGGTTTCAACGAACGCAACCGGAAGGATCTTACGGCCAACGATGTCCGTTTCACCACCAGGAACTTCAACACGGGGAACGGCGCGCTCTACGCGTTCGTGATGGGCTGGCCGGAAAAGGAGGCTGTGGTGGGCACGCTGGCGCTGGGAGGCAAACTTGGGGTCGGCAAGATCCGCGGCGTGGAACTGCTGGGCCACAAGGGCAAAGTGAAATTCACGCAGGACGAAACCGCCCTGAAAGTGGAGTTGCCGCCCGAAAAACCGTGCGACCACGCCGTCACGCTGAAGATAGTAGGGGCGTAGGCTCTTGCGGGGAACCACTCCCTCACGGTCATGGCTCCGTTCCGTGCCGTGGCTCCGTTCCGTGCCGTGGCTCCGTTCCGCGCCGTGGCTCCGTTCAGAGCCGCGAGCGTTAGAGAGCGGTGCCGTGGCACTTGCGCTGCTGATCTACACCGGCTGCCGCACCGTGCCCCCGATCACGCACCCGCTGGCTCCGCTCACGGCTAGTGAAATCCGCGGGGCGGTGCGCATCCTCAAAGCTTCGGGCCGCGTTCCACCGGGCGCCCGCTTCAGCCTGGTGGCTCTCGACGAACCGCCCAAGGAATTGGTGCTGCGCCAGGTCGGCATCCCCCGCCGCGCCTTCGCCGTGGTTTACGATGACGCCGCCAACAAGACCTGGGAAGCGCTGGCCGATCTGGAGGCCGCCCGCGTGGACCAGTGGAAGGAAATCCCGCGCGCCGAGCCGCCTGTCAGCGCGGAGGATTCCGGACTGGCCGACCGCATCGTCCGCAACGACAGCCGATGGCAGCAATCGCTGCGCGCGCGCGGCGTCGATGCCGGCTCCGTCATCGTGGTTGCCTGGAGCGCCGGCTACTTCGCGCTGCCCGGCGCCGGCGAGGGACGAATCGTACGCGCCATCCCTTATCTGGGCGAAGGGAAGAACTTCTACGCGCATCCGATTGAGGGGCTGGTGGCGCACGTGAATCTGACCACCGGCAGAATTATCGACCTCCTCGACACCGGCCGCAACATCCCAGTCCCCAGGGAAAGCGGCGAGCTTTCGATGCCCGCTGCCGGCGCGCCGCGTCTGGCTCCGGCGCCGCTCGATATCCTGCAGCCCCACGGACCCGGCTTTCAAATCGAAGACGGCGAAGTGCGGTGGCAGAAGTGGCGTTTCCGTTATGGGCTCCACCCACGCGAAGGCCTGGTGCTGTACACCGTGGGCTACGAAGACGGCGGCCGGGTTCGCCCCATACTGTACCGCGCCTCGCTCTCCGAAATGATGGTTCCTTACGGCGACCCCGGCGGCGGCTGGTTTTTCCGCAATAGCTTCGACGCCGGCGAACTCGGGCTCGGAGTCAATGCCTCTCCCCTCAAGCCTGGCGTGGATTGCCCGGCCAACTGTTCGGTGTTCGACGCGGTTTTCGCCGGCGGCAACGGTGAACCAGTCACCATCCCGCACGCCGTTGCCTTGTACGAGCGCGATGGCGGACTTGCCTGGAAACACGATGACGAAGCGCGGCGCGCCCGCGACCTGGTGCTCTCCTTCGTGGCGACGGTCGGCAACTACGATTACGGTTTCGACTGGATTTTCCATCAGGATGGTGCCCTGGAAATGCGCGTCGCGCTCACCGGGGTGATGGCCGCCAAGGCCGTTGCCGAGGGGGCGCACGATGGGTTCAGCCATCGGGTGAGCAAGAACCTGGCAGCACCGCACCACCAGCATTTCTTCACCTTCCGGCTCGATCTGGACGTGGATGGCGCCATGCCGAACCGGGTGGTCGAAATGAACAGCGTGGCCGTACCTCCGGGCGCGCGGAATCCGTACGGCGGCGCCTTCACCATGGAGGAAACCCCGCTGCTCACCGAGCGCCAGGCACAGCGAAATCTCGACCTGGCCGGCAGCCGCAAATGGATCGTGATCAATCCAAACGTAATGAACGCGCTGGGCCACCCGACAGGTTACGCGCTCCTTCCCGGGGAGAACGCGCTGCTATTGGCTCAGCCCGATTCGTGGGTCCGCAAGCGCGCCGGGTTCCTCAACTCGCACGTCTGGGTGACGCCGTACCGGTCCGCCGAAATCTACGCCGGCGGCGACTACCCCAACCAGAGCCCGGGCGGCGACGGACTAGTCAAATGGACCGCCGACAATCGGCCCATCGACAATCACGACGTGGTTCTGTGGTATTCCATGGGGATCACGCACAATCCGCGGCCCGAGGACTGGCCGGTGATGCCGGTGCATGCGGCGGGCTTCCGACTGGTGCCGTGGGGCTTCTTCGCCCGGAATCCGGCGCTGGATCTGCCGTGATAAGGGGTCAGTTATCAGTTGTCAGTTGTCAGTTATTAGCGGTCAGCTATTAGCGGTCAGCTTATTGGGCGCCTTCGGCGAACGCGACGCGCACGCAACGCGCCAGTCACAAATAACAAATCGCCGTCAGCCAACGCTATCGCTTATAGTGGAGATCTACAAAGGCGAATGTGATTCAAGAATTCCGAGGAAGCACCCAACGGATTGGCCGCGGTTGGCGGCCGATCCTCTGTATCAGCCTGGGTTTCTGCCTGGCAGCGTTGCTGCTCTCGTGCCAGCGGCCTTCGGAGAGCGCACCCCAGCCCGCGGCGGCCATCGATCCGTTTGCCGAACCGGTTCCGCACTCGCGGGATGCGGATGACGCCGGCCGGTTCCTGGCCGGAATGCCGGGCACTGTAGGCAGCCCATTCCGCGAGTTGGAGGACCGGCCTGCCTGGAAGCTTCACCGGCGCCAGTTGGACATCGCCTGGGCCGGAATCGAGGAGCAGACCATTCCCAGAATGCGGGAGTTCCAGAAGGCGGAACTAGGCGACGCGCCGCTCGAAAAATCGGTGGTCCTCTACCCCTTCAGCGGGCCCGACGCACTGGTGCTCACGGTCTTCTTTCCGCAAAACCCGACCTACGTCATGGTGGCGCTGGAGCCGCCGGGAACCTTGCCTACGCCGAAGCAGCTTTCCCGGCAGGATCTGGTCCGGAAACTGGCCGGCGTACGCGACACGGTTTATTCGGAATTGCATCGCAGCTTCTTCATCACCCGTCAGATGGATCGCCAGTTCCGCGGCCAGGTGAGCGACGGACTTCTACCGCCCATTCTTCACCTGCTGGTGCGCACGGGCCACACCATCCTGGGCCACCGGTTTGTGCGGCTGGACGAGAATGGGCTAGTGGCCGGACGCGCCGAGGGGGCCCCTAGCGAAACCGGAAACCGCGGCGTGGAGCTGGAGTTCCGCACCGATGCCGACCAATCGGTTCACAAGCTCTTCTACTATTCGACCAACCTGTCCGACCAGAGGCTAAGCCAGAACCATCCGTTTTTGACATTTCTCTCGAAGCTCAACCGCGTCACGGCGTTTTTCAAAGCCACCTCCTACATGACCCACAAGCCCGAGTTTTCGCTGATTCGCGACCAGGTGCTGGCCCATGGCGGCGTGGTCCTGGAGGACGATTCCGGCATCCCCTACCACTTCTTCCGCGAGCAGTCGTGGAAGGTGCAACTCTACGGCGCCTATGTCCGGCCTTACGGCAGCTTCAAGTGGATGCAACAGCCGGACCTGAAGCAGGCCTACACGTCGTCGGAGGCCAGACCGTTGCAGTTCCGGATCGGGTACGGGTTCGGCAAGATCGCGTCGAACCTGATTCTCGCCCGGAAGGAATAGGCCAGGGGCCGGGGAGCCTGTCCAGCGGAGCAAGCAGGCGGATTGCCAATCCGCCGCAGGTTTACCAACCCGCCCCACAGAAAGCTGCCCCAGAGCGCAATAGCGGTATACTACCCGTTGGTCCTGAAACTGGGTACTGAGGAATTCATGAGCGTGGCAGAGGTGACCAGTCCGCTTAGAGACGCGCACGCCGGTCCGGAGGCCGAATTGGCCCGAAAATGCTTGTATTACATGGAGCTGATGCGGCAGGTGGAAGACCGCATCGAGCGCAAATTGTACAAGCAGGGCAAGGTGCTGGGAGGCGTGTACGTGGGGCGCGGACAGGAAGCCATCCCGGTGGGCAGCGCGCTGCTGGCTCAGGCGGACGATGTGCTGTTCCCTTCGCACCGCGATATGGCGGTCTTCTTCATCCGCGGCGTATCGGCGCGGCGGGTGCTGGCGCAATATATGGGCCGCATGGGCGGGCTGACGCGCGGCCGCGACGGCAACATGCACATGGGAGATATGAGCGTGGGGGTTGCCTCCATCATCAGCGCGCTGGCGGCCACGGTGCCGGTAGCCGCAGGCGCCGCCCTGGCGCTACGGTACCAGGGGAAGAATGGGGTGGTGTTCAGCTATTTCGGCGACGGGGCCACCAGCCGTGGCGACTGGCACGAGGGCGTGAACTTCGCTTCCGTCCAGAAGCTGCCGGTGGTCTTCATCTGCAACAACAACCAGTACGCCTACTCCACGCCGCTGCATCTGCAGATGGCCTGCGCCAATGTGGCCGATCGCGGTCCGGCATATAACATGCCGGCAGCGATCGTGGATGGCAACGACGTGCTGGCGGTTTACGAAGCCACCGGGCGGGCCGTGGCGCACTGCCGCGCTGGTTTGGGACCCTACCTGCTGGAATGCAAGACCTTCCGCATGACGGGCCACTCGGCGCACGATGCCGCCCAGTATGTTCCCCAAGGTCTGTTCGAAGAGTGGGGGAAACTGGACCCGATCAAGCGCTTCGAAGCCAAAATGCTGGCGCAAGGCTGGGCGGACCAGGCGGAACTTGACGCCGCGCGCGCGGCCGTCATTCGCGAGGTGGACGACGCCGTGGCCTGGGCCGAAGAGAGCCCGTATCCCGATCCGGCCAGCCTGTTGGACGACGTCTACGAGAGCCGGTAGCGTATTCGGGACCAACATGCCGACCACATATCTGGAAGCCATCCGGGAAGGGCTGTGGGAAGAGATGGAGCGCGACCCCAACGTCTTCCTGATCGGCGAAGATATTGGCGTCTACGGCGGCGCGTTCAAGGTGACCGCGGGCTTCATCGAGCATTTCGGCGAGCGGCGCGTGGTGGACACGCCGATCTCGGAAGCCGCCATCGTGGGCGCAGCCATTGGCGCGGGCCTCATGGGGCTGCGGCCGGTGGCGGAGATGCAGTTCGCGGATTTTATTTCCTGCGGCTTCGACCAGATTGTGAACTTCGCCGCCAAGTGCCGTTACCGGTGGAATGCCCCGGTGCCGATGGTGATCCGTTCGCCATCGGGCGGCGGGATTCACGGCGGGCCGTTCCACTCGCAGAATCCCGAGATGTGGTTCGTGCGCACGCCCGGCCTGAAAGTGGTGTGCCCGGCGACGGCGTACGATGCCAAGGGGTTGATCAAATCGGCCATCCGCGACAACGACCCGGTGCTGTACTTCGAGCACAAGGGCCTCTACAGGCGCATTAAGGAAGACCTGCCGGCCGGGGAGTTCACGGTGCCGATCGGCAAAGCCAAAGTGGTGCGGGAAGGCCGCGACCTGAGCATCGTGACTTACGGCGCCATGGTCTGGGTGGCGCTGGAAGCGGCCGATACACTGGCGGAAGAAGGCGTGTCGGTAGAAGTGGTGGACTTGCGGACGCTGGTCCCGCTGGACCGCGAGACGGTGTGCGCCAGCGCGCGCAAGACGTCGAAGGTGCTGCTGTTGCACGAAGACACGCGCACCGGCGGCATGGCGGGCGAACTGGCCGCCACCATCACGGAATCGGTGTTCGAGTACCTGGACGGGCCGATCATGCGGGTGACGGCGCCGGATACACCGGTGCCGTTCAGCACTCCGCTGGAGGAGGCTTTCCTGCCCAATGCCAAGAAGGTCATCGAGAAGGCTCGCTGGCTCTATCGCTATTGAACTGGCGCCGGCCGTGGCCGTAGCAGTGGCATTATCAGTGGCCGGGGGCCTCTGGGCCGCGGACCCGGAGTACCAGGCGGGCATCGCCACGGCGGGCCATTCGAAAGCTCTCGTCCTGGAAGACCGCCGCGGCGGACGCGCCATATTCGCGGAAGCCGATTTCGCGGTTACCCAGGCCATCGCCGATTTCGTAGCCGCGCGGTTGCTGCAATCCTACGAGTTGCCGCGCCCGTCGTTGTTGCTGCGCGGAGCGGTGCTAAGTGGAGCAGGTGTGTCGGGCCTCCCGCCTGTCCAGCCCGAGGATCTCTTGACCGCCATTAGCGCCGCCATGGGTTCGATGGAGCCAGCCTCGGTCCGCTTCGATGGCGCTGTAGTCTCCGTGACCTCAGGCGGCACTTGCCTGGCTGCGCTCGCCGCCGGCGCCTCACTCACCTTCGACCACTGCACTGCAGGCGCCGCCGTCCGCGGCCCCATCCGCGCCGCATTCCAGATGGTGGAGCCCACCCACGGCCTGCTGCAGCGCTCCGATCCATTTCGCGCCTACCCCGTGCAGGCGATTGCGCTGGGTAGGCAGGTAGTGGTGGTCGCACTCGGCGGAGACAGCGCGCTGCCTCGGGAATTCGCCGCCAAAGGCCTGCTCTTCGCGCCGCACGCCAACGATTCCGGCGCGCCGCCGGACGATCCGCGCATCCGTGAAGCCATCCGCCAGGTGCTGTCGCGAGTGAGAAAGTAGGTCCGGAACGGCCTCCGTCTTCGATTCTACCGAGATCGCCGCCCGGTTGGCGTTTACAGCACTTCCTCCGACCATCCCTCCAAAACCTGCTTCACCTTGGTCATGAACTGGTCGGCCAGGGCGCCATCGATCAGGCGGTGGTCAAAGGCGAGCGAGAGGTGGCAGATGGAGCGAATGGCGATAGCATCGTCGATGACCACGGGCGTCTTGTCGACAGTGCCGACACCAAGGATGGCCGCCTGCGGCTGGTTGATCACGGGCGTGCCCATCAAGCTGCCAAAGCTGCCGAAATTAGTGATGGAGAAGGTGCCGCCCACTACCTCATCGGGCTTGAGATGCCGGGAGCGGGCGCGCGCCGCCAGATCGACTACCGCACGCTGCAGGCCGAGCACGTTCTTCTCGTCGGCGCCGCGGATCACGGGGACGATCAGGCCGTTTTCCAAAGCCACCGCGATGCCGATGTTGATTTCGTTGTGGTAGATGATGTTGGTGCCGTCGAGCGAGGCGTTGAGCAGCGGGAACTGGCGCAGAGCCACGGCCGAGGCGCGCACGATGAACGGCAGATAAGTCAGTGAGAAGCCGTAATTAGACTGGAAGGCAGCCTTATGGTGCTGGCGCAGCCTGGCGACTTTGGTCATGTCCACGCGATGGACGGTGGTGACGTGCGGCGAAGTTCGCTTGGACATCACCATGTGCTCGGCGATCTTGATGCGCATCGTGCTCATGGGCTCGATGCGCGTCTTGGCCTGACCGGCCGGGGGCAGGGGGGGCGTAGAGGGTGGAGCCGCCGGTGCCGCAGTGGTGGCTGCAGGTGGCGCCGGGGGCGCGGCCGGTGCTGGCGCGGGAGCCGCGGATGGCGGAGCTGGGGCAGGCGGTGGCGCTGGCGCCGCGGGTTTGGCGCTCTGCGCAAGGTAGCCCTCGAGGTCCTGTTTGGTGATGCGGCCGCCGGCGCCGGTGCCCCTTACGCGCGCCAGATCGATGTTGTTTTCGCGGGCCATCTTGCGGACCAGGGGCGAAAGCGGCCCGGCGGGCTCAATGGGAAGCGGTTCATCTGTCTGCTCCGGCGCGGGCGTGGGCTGGGGCGGCTCCGTAGCTTCGGGTTCAGGTTCCGCCGGTGGTTCAGCGTCCACAGGCGCTGCGGGCGGGGCCGCTTTGGGCTTGGGCTCGGCCGCTTTAGCCGCCGGCGCTGCCGCTTTGGGCTCAGGCGCTTCTGGTTTGGCTGCCGGCACCGCCGGCTTAGCCGCTGCGCCACCGCTCTCATCAATGCGGCCGACCACGGTGTTGATCCCCACCGTCTGGCCTTCCGGCACCAGGACCTCCGAGAGGGTTCCGGCCGCGGGCGACGGAATCTCGGTATCCACCTTGTCGGTGGAGATTTCGAAAAGGGGCTCGTCGCGCTCGATGCGGTCGCCGGGCTTCTTCAGCCACTTGGTCAACGTGCCTTCGACAATGCTTTCGCCCATCTGGGGCATCACTACGTCGGTCATTTTCAGTTCTCTCTTTCCAAAGCTGTGAACAAAGGAGCCGCGAACACGATGCTCTCAGAACCACCGCTCCCTAACGATTGCGGCTCCGTACGAGGCTGCATCAGCATCTCGCAATCAAAAATGCGGCCGAAGTGGACGGCCAGCCGGCGGCCCACTTCGTCCCAACCGGCGCGGACACCGAGCGCGGCCATGGAGGTGACGGGCCGGGTCAATCCGCAGGGAACAATGTACTGGAAGTAGCTCAAATCCGTGGACACGTTCAGGGCGAAGCCGTGAGAGGTCACCCAGCGGCTGAGGTGCACCCCGATGGCCGCGATTTTCCGCTCTCCCACCCACACGCCGGTCAGCTTGGGGATGCGGCCGGCGGCGATTTCGTAATCGGCCAGGGTGTCGATAATGGTCTGCTCCACGGCGCGCACGTAGGCGCCGACGTCCCGCTTCCATTCGCGCAGGTCGAGAATCGGGTAGCCCACAAGCTGGCCCGGGCCGTGATAGGTGACGTCGCCGCCGCGGTCGGTTGCGTAGAACGCGATGCCCGCGCGGCTGAGGATTTCGTCGCTGGCGAGCAGGTTTTCCAGGTGGCCGTTGCGGCCCATGGTGATCACGTGCGGATGCTCCAGCAGCAGCAGGTGGTCCGGCCCGAGCCCCTGTTTGCGGCGAGCGGCGATCTGCTGTTGCAGTTCCAGCGCGCGGCCGTAATCCATACGCCCGAGTTCGCGGACCTTGCATTCTCGCATCCGGCATTCCCGCATGAGGGCATCAGGCATTGATGGCCAGGCCGTAGACGGCGTTGAAGGCTTCGCCCACTCCTTCGTAGAGCGTCGGATGGGCATGGATGGTCTGCATCATCACATCCACCGTGGCCTCGGCCTCCATGGCGGCCACGGCTTCGGCGACCAGCTCAAATCCCTCCGGCCCGATGATGTGGACGCCCAGAATCTCGCCGTACTTTTCGTCGGCGACCACCTTAATGAAGCCTTCGTGGTGGCCGACGATGGTGGCCCGGCTGTTGCCGGCAAACGGGAATCGGCCGACCTTCACCTTGTAGCCAGCCGCCTTGGCCTGCGCCTCGGTGAGGCCCACGCTGCCAATCCCCGGTTCCGTGTAGGTGCAGCCGGGGATGCGGTTCTTGTTGATGGGAACCGCGGGTTTGCCGGCCATGTGGGCCACTGCGATCATGCCCTCCCGGGTGGCCACGTGCGCCAGTTGCGGCGTTCCCGCCACCACGTCGCCGATGGCATAGACACCGGGCTCGGCGGTTTGCTGGTTCGGGTCCACCTTGATGAAGCCGCGGTCCAGTTCGACCTTGGTATTCTCCAGTCCGATGTTTTCGGTATTGGGCTTGCGGCCCACCGCCACCAGCAGCCTTTCGGCTTCGAGCTCTTCCTGCTTGCCATCCTTGGTGGTCATGGTCAGCGCAACGCCGGCGCCGGTCTTGCGGATGTTCTCCGCGCGCGCGCCCGTTTCCACGCGGATCTTCTGCTTGCGGAAGACGCGGTCCAGTTCCTTCGAAATATCTTCGTCTTCCACCGGGACGATGCGCGGCAGCATCTCGATGACGGTGACGTCCGTGCCGAAACGCTTGAAGATGGAGGCGAACTCCACGCCCACCGCGCCCGCGCCGATAATGATGAGGCTCTTGGGAACGGCCGTCAGGTTCAAGATCTCGATGTTGGTGAGGATGAATTCCGCATCGGCCTCGAGGCCGGGAATCATTCTGGCTTCGGAGCCGGTCGCGACTATGATGTTTTTGGCTTCCAGCGTTTGCACGCCGGCATCCGATTTCACTTCGACCTTGCCATGGCCTTTCAGCGTGGCGTACCCGGAGACGCGCTCGACCTTGGCGCGCTTGAGAAGCATTTCGACGCCCTTGGAGTGCTTGTTGACGATGCCGTCCTTGCGCTCCTTGACTTTGGGGTAATCGAGCCGCGCATTTTCCGCGTGGATGCCCTCCTCTTCCGAATGCACGAACCGCTGCCAGACCTCGGCGGTATGGAGCAGGGACTTGGTGGGGATGCATCCCACCAGAAGGCAGGTGCCGCCGAGTTTGGCCTGCTTTTCGACGAGGGCGGTCTTCAATCCGTATTGGCCGGCGCGAATAGCTGCGGAGTAGCCGCCGGGACCACTTCCGATGACGATGAGATCGTAGGGCACTGTTTCTATTCTACCTAGTAGCACGGGAGTTCCTGGCTGTGTGTCTTGTTGGCGGCCGGATGGCGGGGGCTGGGCCTTGGACTGTGCGGCCCGGGTGGCGGCAGGGTAGGGTTAGGTTGGGCTCTGTCGGAACCGCGGGGCAGAGGGTTTCCAGGGAAAATTGGGTTCGGTTCGGAAAGGGTACAAGTGGGTGCCGGTCAAGGAGTTCCGGAACGGAAGGCCGCCTGGATGAGCAAGCCGGCGACAACGGCAACCAAGAAGCTTGTTAGAGATCCTAGGATCAGGTAGTCGGCCCAGGCACGACGTTCTACGTCCTTGGAGCGGATTAACCCCTTGGCTGCGAAAAAGAAAGCAAGAGCGGTGTACTGGCCATTGGCTACGAGCAGCACAAGGATCAGCCGCTCTATGTTGCCGATCAGCCGGCCGTGGTTGAGCTCAATGGTATCCACTGGCAATGCACGTTGCAGATCCAGGGCGGTATGTCCGATCAGACTAGTGGGCTGCACCAACTCCGGTGGAGGCATGGTGCCAGCGCGGTCCAGGACTCCCCGGACTATAAATGTGCCGCCGCGGACGACGAAGATCAGGAGGGCAGCCGCGACTGTGTAGGCCGAAATAATGGCTTCCGACGCAGGTAAGCGAAAGAGCCCCCATCGGACCTGCATGTCAAAATGCGTGATGAGAAACTGGGCTAATGCCGCAAAGCCGGCATTGACGGCAAGCTCCAACTCTGCAACATAGCGGGAAGGCACCCACAGCCAGCGTGCCGCCGGCAAGAATACGCACCCGATAAGCATTGCGCCGGCCAGCAGCGTGCCGGACCGCCACCCGGCCACAGCGGCAGTCAGAACCGCGGCGCCAGTTGCCCGAAGAAAGAACCACGCCAGCCGCTTCAGCGTCTTTCGGGAGAACGAATTGCGATCCCCATTTCGGATTGGATCGGCACTTAGCAAATAGTTCGTCGCGTGCCAAAACAAAAGCACCTCGGCAAATAGCAAAGATACGGGTTGTGCCGCGCCAGTCATAGTTTTTCGGTAGCAGCCAAGGTGCGCAACAGCGTGCTCCATCCTTGTTCGGCCTCGACATATGCCTCCCAGCCCGCTAGCGACGCGTAGCGGGACACTGCCTGCTTAGTGATACCAAGCTCCTGAGCAATGTCGGTCCCTTTCCGTCCGTCGTGGAGATGCATTACAACCTGCCGTTGTCGCACCGGCCATGTATCCCGTTGGTGATGAAGGACGCGCGCAAATCCGTTCAGCGCGGGATCGAGAGTTGGCCCAAATCCCGTGAATACGCCCCCCTGCAACGCCCGCCGCTTTGCCGCTTCGATCGAAGAACGGGCGTTGTGCAGCGCCGGGCCATCGACGTTGATCGCATATTCCTTTATCGATGTGTAGATACTTCCGTAGCCGAAGCCCAGGCGCAACACACGTGCGGTGAAGCGGTGCTCCAGCGTCCAAACGAGGTGCGGAATCATCTCAGGATTGCGCAGTAACCCTTGGAATTCATCGCCAAGAGTGATAACGAATTTGGCGCGCAGATGCTCGCGATAGAGCTGGTTGAGCGTCTCAATCAGTTGAGAGAATTCCTCCTGGACGCGAGAACGTTGGGAGGGAGAGAGCGATCGGGACGCAATCATGTCACCGATCAGGGCAACATAAGGTCCCTTGCGGCCGCGTCTCGTTGGGGTTCGTTCCGTACCTGCGTATTGACTTGGCACCAGTCAATAGTATATTGTTGACCAAAGCTGGAGATCAAGTGGGATTTCGCCAGGTAAAAGGCTTTCGAGTACCGGTCGAATGCCGAATTCTCCCGTCCAGCCGGAAGTTGGCTTGAAATCTTCCTGGTCATCAAGGACCAGCGGGCAACCAGGGGCTGTCCAGCCCTGCCGCAGGGCCGCCAGCACTGGCGCCGGTCCTTGCCGGATAGCCCTACTTCCTGGACTTCGCCCCCACCTTCGTTCTACTTCGATTCATACGTCTTGCTGAACCCGGTCCGTGTGTTCGTCATCGTGTACTTGCCGTTCGGCGCTACCGAGAGCTTGAGCAGATTTCCCTGGCACTCGGCCGACGGCCCCAGGTTAGCGATCATTTTCTCATCGGTATTGACCTCCTTGGGTGTTCCGAGCGCCAGGTGTCCCTGCCAGATGTCCTCCAATCCGGGCGATTTGCGGAGGGTCTCGAAGACGCTCGCCGGGCCGCCTTTGCGCGGGCCGTTGTTCATCACCGCGACCTTCGGTTGAATGGCCCAGACGAACTGCGGCGAGTTGGACCGGTCCAGGCCATGATGCGTGGTCTGGTAGACATCCACCTTCCCAATCAGGTTCTCCGGACAGACCAGCTTCTGCTCGTAGTTCCAGGTCAGGTCGCCCATGTCGATGAAGTGGAATTTGCCGAACTTCAGCAGGAAGCCGACGCTCATATCGTTATCGGGGTCGGGCTCGCCCGTGTGCTCCTTGAAATCGGCGCAGACGGCATTCCTGGCTCCGGCGCCTTTCAGAGCTTTCGCGATGGGCTGGCCGGCCGAAATGAGCACTTGAATGTCGACGCCCTTCAGCGGGATGCGGTCGCCTGGTTTGAGGATCCTGCGCTTCCCCGAACTCTGCTCTTCATAGGCCTTGTAGGCAGCCGCCACGTTGGGCCGGGCGATCTCGACCGACTCGCCATGATCCATATACATCATGATGGGGATCATCTTGGCGAGCGCCGGCATGGCCCCGATGTGATCGCCGTGGAAATGGGTAGTCAGCAGCATGTCGATCTGTTTGAGCCCCGCCTGCTGCCCCGCGGCCATGATCCGTTTGGCGTCCCGATCGTCCGGCGTCCGGTTAGCAGTGTCAACCAACAGAGACTCGCCTCCGGGCGCCACGATCAGGGTGGCCGCTCCTCCTTCGGCATCGATCCAATAGATCTCGAGGTTCCGCGACGCGCCGTGTGTGGGCACGCACACGAGGGCGCACGCTGACAGCAGCCCGAACAGCAACATCCACTTTCTTGGCATAGATCGTACGACTCTATCACGGAGCCGCGCAGTCGGCGAATTCGGCCGCGCGGTGAATCCGGAGCCGCGCGCGAATGCTTTCGGAGCCGCGCGCGTTAGCAAGCGGTATTTCGATCCGTTAGTGAACCTCTGAAACCGTGGATTCCGCTTCAAGCAGTGCCGCTGGCGCGGTCCACGGCGCCGGCCCTTCGGCCGCCGTTTCGCCGTTTCTCCGAATGGCCCGCAGCAGGTCCAGGGCCTCCGGCAGGGCGAACTGTTCGCCCAGGAAAGCCTCCACAAATCTGCCGCCGCGGATTTCGCCGCGCGATTCCATGCGGCGCAAAGCCACCAGCAAGTCGCGCCATGCGGGAGCAATGGATTCCTTCACCGCCACATCGCGAAACACCACGCCCCAACGCTGCAGCAACTGGCGGGCGAAGGGCTCGGCACTGGCGTCCGCCTGTGGCGCGGTTTGGAGTGGTGCGGTTTGGTGTGGCGCGCTTTGGTGTAGCGTTTGGCGCAGCAGGGCCCACCGGCCAGGGGCATGACGGGGCCTCGCCGCCCGGCCCTTGCCCTGACCGCTGCGGCGCTTGGGGTCAAGCAGCGCGCGCAGGTTTTCGAAACCATCGGCTGTCACCAGGCCCGCGGCCACCAGTTCCCAAAGGGCGTCTTCCACTTCACTGGCCAGCCGGCCTGTGGCGCCGGTCAGGTCGGCGAAGAAACTGGCGCCGCGGGTTTCCAGCACCGCCAGCACTTCTCGCGCAGAGTGCGAGAGCGCGGGGTGCGAAAGCGAAGCGCCGGGCGAAGGCTCAGTGCCCGCCAGCAACCAGGAAGCATCCGCGCGCAAGAAGATGGCCAGCGGCGCCACCCGCGTGGGCCGCACGCGCCGACGTCCGTTCTCCGGCTCCTCCCGCTCAAACGCCGGGTGCGGCGAAAGCCGGCCCCAGGTGACTTCGCCCGACAGGCAGAGCTGGTCCAGATACTCCGGCTGATAGCGCGCCACGCGCCGCGGCAAAATTTCCGATTCCCACGCGGCGGCTCCAAACTCGCTGCCCTGCAATTGGCGGATGATTTGCAGCGTGCCATCCACGCCGTGCAATTGGCTGCCCGGCGCCAGGTGCTGCCAGCGGTTGAGGAAGGCGTAAAACTCCGCGGTGGTCACAGGTTCGATCTCGCGCCGCAGCCGGCCGATGGTGAGCCGGTGAATGCGCGCCAGCAAGCGGCGATGGCACCACTCCGTCCCGGCTTCACCCGGACTGGCCTGCCCTCCTCGAAAGCTGCCGCGCAGTATCTGCCCTTCGGCTTCCAACTGTGCCAGCGACTGGTCCACCAGGTCGCGCGGCATGGCCAGATTGCGCGCCAGGTCTGCCGCCCGCAACGGTCCGGAGCATTCGAACCAGCCGCGCAGAATCTCGGCCGCGCACGCCTCCTGGCTTTCCGGAATCCCACGCGTAGTGGGCGGGGCCGCGATCGGCGGCTCCAGGACCACCGCGGGGTAGGCTCGCCGCACCAGGTCCGCACGTTCGGCCGGAACCCAAAACTCGTTGCCGCCCAATTCGAACGCGGCGGCGCGCCGTGCCGCCACCAGTTCGTCGAACCGCACACGGGCCTCACTTGGCGGCAACGCGGCCGGCATCAGGCTCAAGCCGCACAGCGCCTCGTGCAACTCGTCGGCGTCGCGCATGGGCGGCCAGACTTCGGCGGTCACTTGCGCGATGGCATCGGGGTCCAAGGCGCTGGCGCCATCGGCGTAATCGGCGGGCAGCGTGCGCCGCATCTGCACGGCGCGCGTGCGGCGCTCTTCCAGCGGGGCATCGTCCAGAAACGCGTACGGGTTGGCGTTCAGAATCTCGTGCGAGAAAGGCGAGGGCTCTGGCGTATCCACGGCCACGGTCTGAATCCGGCCGTCGGCAAGCGCGGTCAGCAGGGCGCGCAGTCCGTGGAGGTCCATGGCCTCGTACAGGCAGTTGTCGATGGTCTCCTTGACTAGCGGATGGTCCGGAATCCGCACCTCGCCCGAGAGGTTTTCGGGACAGGCGGCCTGGTCGGGGAAGACCGCTGCCATCAGGTCGTCGGCGCGCATGCGCTGGATGGGCGGCGGCACTTTGCGGCCGCCGGAGTAGCGCGGAATGGCCAGCGCGCGCGACGCGTTCCAGCGCCACCTCGCGGTGAACATCGGGGCTACCAGCAGCGCCTGCGTGAGCACATCCTGCACCGTCGCGGGACGCAGAAATTCGAAAACTATTTCGAGCGGGAACGAGTGCTGTTCGCCCAGCGAGATCACGATGCCGTTGTCCGTGGCGGCGGCCTGCAGTTCGAAATTGAACGACCGGCAGAAGCGTTTGCGAAGCGCCAGCCCCCAGGCCCGGTTGATGCGCGCGCCGAACGGGGCATGGATGACAAGTTGCATGCCGCCGCCTTCATCGAAGAAGCGCTCGGCGACCACGAGGGTGTCTGTAGGTATTGCGCCGAGGGCGGCGCGGCCCGTTTGCACGTACTCGACGGCCTGTTCGGCGCCGCGGCGGTCCAGGCCGCACTCGCGCTGTAAAAACTCGGCGGCGCTGCTGCTTTGAGTGATCGCTTCACGCAGCAGCGACAGCTCATGCGACAGCTCCACCGTCCTCCCTGGCGCTTCCCCGCGCCAGAACGGAATCGTGGGCGCCGCCCCATGCGCGTCTTCCACCCGCACACGGCCAGACTCCACGCGCCGGATGCGCCACGACGTGGTGCCCAGCAGAAAGACATCGCCCGCCATGCTCTCCACCGCGAAATCTTCGTCGAGCGTGCCAACCGTGGTCCCTTCCGGTTCCGCCACCACCAGGTACTGCGCCGTGTCCGGAATGGCGCCGCCCGACGTAATCGCCGTCAGCCTGGCGCCCCGCCGCCCGCGTACCCGCCGGTTCACGGCATCGCGATGCAGATAGGCGCCGGCCTTGCCGCGGGAGGTGGCAATGCCCTCGGACAGAATCTCCAGCACCGCGTCGAAATCGTGCCTCTCCAGCGTGCGATAGGGCCACGCCCGGCGCATCAGCGCGAACAGGTCGTCTTCGGCGAAATCCTCGCAGGCGCAGGCCGCCACCATCTGCTGCGCCAGAATGTCGAGGGCGTTGCGCGGAATTTCCAGCCGGTCCAGTTCGCCCTTCCGGATGGCGCCGACCAGTGCCGCGCACTCCAGCAGTTCGTCGCGCGTGGTGGCGAAGATGCGGCCTTTGGGCAGCGCCCCCACCCAATGTCCGGCGCGGCCTATGCGCTGCAAAGCCACCGCAATCGACCGCGGCGAGCCGATCTGGCAGACCAGGTCCACGGTGCCGATATCGATCCCCAGTTCCAGCGACGCCGTGGCCACCACCGCGCGCAGTTCGCCGGCCTTGAGCCGCTTTTCCGCATTCAGCCGCAGGGCGCGCGAAAGGCTGCCGTGGTGCGGCAACACCGCGTTTTCGCCCAGCCGTTCGGCCAGGTGATGCGCCACCCGTTCCGACAGCCGCCGCGTGTTGACGAACACCAGCGTGGTGCGGTTTTCGCGGATCAGTTCCGCTACCCGGTCGTAGATCTCGCCCCACATTTCGTTGGTGGCCACCGGCCCCAGCTCATCACGGGGAACTTCCACCGCCAGTTCCATTTCGCGGCGATGCCCCACGTTGACCACGCGTGCGCTGTCGCTCAGGAACGCCGCCACTTCCTCCACCGGCTTGACCGTCGCCGAAAGGCCGATGCGCTGTGGTTTCGCCTGCCCGCTCTGTTCCACCAGATGATCCAGCCGGGCCAGCGACAGCGCTAGGTGCGACCCGCGCTTATCGTCAGCCAGCGCGTGAATCTCGTCCACGATCACGGTGTTCACCCGCGCCAGCATTTCACGCGGCTTGGCGGCGGTCAGCAGGATATAGAGCGATTCCGGCGTGGTGACCAGGATGTGGGGCCGCACGCGCGTCATGCGCTGCCGTTCCCCCTGCGGCGTATCGCCGGTCCGCAGCGCCACCCGGATCGGCGCCAGCGCCACCCCGCGCCTCGCCGCCAGCGCCGAGATTTCGGCCAGCGGCACTTCCAGGTTCTTGTGAACGTCGTTGCTCAGCGCCTTGAGCGGCGAAACGTAGACCACGGCGGTCTGTTCCGGCAGCGTCCCTGCGCGCGCCAGCCGCACCAGGTTGTCAATGCAAATCAGAAACGCCGCCAGCGTCTTCCCCGACCCGGTCGGCGCCGAAATCAGCACATCCCGCCCCGCACGAATCTCCGGCCATCCGAGCGCCTGCGGTTCGGTAGTCCGCCCAAAGCGGGCGGTGAACCACTCGGAGGTAAGGGGATCGAAAGCGGACAGCACCGAATCTATTTTACCCGTAGAGGTGGGCCGGCCGAGAACGTCACCATCGGGAACACTTCCGGAATGTGGGAGTCGTAATGTCCGTGCCGGTTCCAGGTCCAGCCAACGCACGGGTCCAGAACCTCGCCCTGGCGGCCGATTTTCTCGAAGCGCGAACAGTCGATGCGCCACATGTCGCCGTCTTTGGGCGGCAGCGCACGGCCATCGGCGATCGGTGCCAAGCCCTCCCAGGGGAAGGCCAGTTCCACGGTCCAGCCGCGGTCGGTCCGGTCGCGGCGGTTGACTACGCCATCCACGTGAACGGCGGTGCGCAGGCCCGGGAAATCCCAGTCCAGGAAGCCCCAGCGCTCGCCGCGGGGATGCACGTGGCCGCCTACACCATCCAGTACCATGGTGCGCTGCCGGGCCGGGTCGAACTCCGGCCGGCCGAAGTAGGGCGAGCCCGGCTTCAGGATATCCTTCCAGATCCAGAAGACTTCGTAGACCGTGTTGAGCGCGTTGATTTCGAATTCGTAGTAGGCGTCCCGGCCGGCGATGAAGACCTCAACGTCGTTCTCTTCGTAGATCTTCGAATCGCGCCCGGTGAGCGTGCCCCAGACGTCGTTTTCCGGTACCCAGAAGCCGAAGTAGAGATGCTGGTCGTCCCAGAGGAGCGCCACGCGCGTGTCAAACCAGGCGGGCTCACCGGTTACGATGTCGACGAACGGCGCCGATTTGGGCGCCATTTGCCAGGAAGGCTCGTCCAGCCTGCCATCCACTACGATGGGGCCGGCGGCGCGGTAACAGGTATACCGGGCCGGCTGGAGATGGTAACGCGCCAGCGGATCGTACATGTAGAAGCTATCTTACACGTTACGAAGTCTCCCCCTCCCCGCCGGTCGCGGCTCTTAATGGCGGGGTTTCGCGGGCAGTCAGGAGCGCCTTCACTCCGGTTGTGAGCAGTAGTACGGGCAGAAAGACTACGATGGCGACAGCGCCACAGGCGGTCGCGATGAGGGTGTCCAGGGCCGCATGAACTTTCCACATAGAAGATCTAACGCAGAACTCCGGGAAACGTTGTATGCGCCATGTTAGGCAGCGTACAGTTACTATAGAATCCATGTTTCGAATTGATGAACAAGTTGATGAAATGGACCCGCTGTTAGCCTGGCGTAAGGAATTTCCCATTCTCGGTCACACCACATACCTGATCAGCCACTCGTTGGGCGCCATGCCGCGCCGGGCGGCGGAGCGTGCGCAGGAGTTTACCGACACCTGGGGCACGCGCGGTATCCGCGCCTGGGAAGAAGGCTGGTGGAACATGCCGGTCACGGTGGGAAACCTGATCGCGTCAATTATTGGCGCAGGCGAAGGCGAAGTCGTGATGCATCAGAACGTATCCATCTGCCAGTCGGTAGTGGCGTCTTGCTTCGATTGGCAGGGCCGCCGCAACAAGCTGGTTACCGATGGCCTCAACTTTCCTTCGAACGACTACATCTATCACTCGCTGGCGCGCCTGGGCGCCCGCGTGGTTGCGGTGGCAGCGCCCGATAGCTTCACCCTGCCGGTAGAGTTGCTGCTGCGGGAGATTGACGAGGAGACGCAGTTGGTTTCGGTTTCGCACGTGGCTTTTCGCAGTTCCTATGTGCAGGACCTGGCGGCCATCGCGGAGCGGGCTCATGCGGTGGGGGCGATGGTGATTGCCGACCTGTACCAGTCGGCCGGCACCGTGCCGGTCAATGTCCGCGGCCTGAATTTGGATTTCGCCACTGGCGGCTCGGTGAAGTGGCTATGCGGAGGACCAGGCGCGGGTTACTTGTATGTGCGCCGCGACCTGTGGCCGAAGCTGAATCCGATGGCCACCGGATGGATGGCCCACGAAGAGCCGTTTGCTTTCGAAAGCGGCCCCATCCGGTACGCTCCCGATGCCTTCCGCTTCCTCAACGGGACGCCCAACATCCCTGCCATATACACCGCGCGATCGGGCTACGAGATCGTCAACGCGATTGGCGTCCCGGCGATTCGCGAGAAGTCCATCCGCCAGACCACCCGGCTGATCGCGCTGGCCGAAGAAGCCGGAATCGGTGTGAACACGTGCCGCAACCCTGAGCAGCGCGGCGGCGTGGTGACGCTCGACGTTGCCGGCGGCCAGGAAGTCACGCGCGAACTGGCGCGCCGCGAGATCCTGGTGGACTACCGGCCGGCCGCGGGCATCCGCGTGGCCCCGCACTTCTACACGGCCGATGAGGAATTGGACCACATCATTGCGCAAATCCGCGAGATCACTTCACGGTAAGTTCGAAGTCACTTCACGGTGAGTTCAAAATCCAGGCTCAGCACGAGGGCATCGCCCGACACGCGGATCTCGGGCACCTTGAAATTCTTGAGGTCCCGCTGATAGCCCGGCTGGCTGCGGGGGTCTTCCAGGATGCGGTGGGCGTCGGCCTCGATCGGGTAGCGAAAATCGCGCGCCAGGGTGGCCTGCATCGCCTAACAGACCCGGCGGATGTAAAACCCGGACCTGCCGGCGCTGGCTACCTTCACTTCCTGCAGCCCGATGTTGCCGCTCTTGTACTGCGGAATCGCCGTGATCACTACGTCGAAGGCGTCGCCTAAACCCACGCACTGGCCGACCAGGTTGAGCGCCTTACGCCCGGTGAAGCGGGCGGTAATTCGCAGCTTGCCATCTTCGCCGCGGATCTGCGGCCGCTCCAGATAAGCGAAGTCGCACTTGGTGGTCTTGCTGCCGTGAACGTAGCCGCGGCCTTCCTGCGTGAAAAGCTGCTCGGTCAACATGCGCTCCAGCGCGCCGAACTGGAGCCGCAGTTCCACAGCCGCGGCGCGCTCCACCACGCCGGGGCACAGGGCCAGGACCCATAACACAAGATAATTGCGCCTCCGGCGTACGGAACCGCGCGCGTAAGCAAGCGGTTGTTGCCGCCTATTCATGCTTTTCCAGAAGCAGGTTGATGGTGCCGATGGTGAACTGCATGCGCACGCGGATCTGGACCGGCAGTTTGCGGCGGTCGTCCGTGAGCCACATGTTGAGGTGGGCGGGGCGCTTGTAGAGCACGCCGTTGAACAAGTAGACCTCGTAGCGGATGGTTTTGAACGTGCCCTCCGGGGTCTTGACGTCTTCGCGCTGCTGCGCCTCCACCTTGGCCATCGCGGATTTCTTGCCGTCGCTCACGGGCACCTGGGCGCTCTGGCCCGGCTCCAGGTTCAGGGTGCGGATGAAGTAGAGGCCGCCGGCCACGTCGTGCACGCAGGCTGGGATGTCGGTATCCTGCTGCAGCACGACACTATTCTTAACCTGGTCGCGCTCCAGGTAGCTGGCTTTCTTAGTCTCGCTGTCGAACGTGATACGGGTTTCCCGTTGCCGGTTGCCTTCGTGCGCCGTCATGTGGGACGATTGCGCGCACAGCCCGGCGCTCATGGTCGAGGTGTAATCGTCCTCCACTTTGAACAACTTGGAGACGAAACCCGCTGATTCCAGGTGCAGACTGATTTGGGCTTCGGGCTTGGATGCCGGAGAGGACGTGAACTCCAGTTTTGCCTTGCCGGCGGTGAAAAGGCGCCAGTCAATGGTGTAGTAGAGCGTTTCTTTGGGAGGAAGGCTGCTGGTTTGGGGGTAGCAAAGCGGAGCGCAAACGAGGAGCACCAGCAACGGCTTCAATGGCATGAACCGTCAGTTTCGCAAATGCGGCGAGCGGGGCGCAAATCGGGCGGCCAAAATGACCAAAATGGGGCAACCAAAACCTTTGGGCGCTCCCGCGTGAAAGGAGCGCCCCGATCTTTCTGAAACAGTGCCAGATCTTTCTGAAGCAGTGCCAGATCTTTCTGAAGCAGTGCCAGGGAGCAGCGCCCGATCGTTCTGAGCTGGTCCGCCCGTTGAGACTCCGCCTGTTTAGACCTGGAACGAGCTGCCGCAGCCGCAGGTGGATTTCACCTGGGGGTTGTTGAACTTGAATCCGGAGCCTTCCAGCGTTTCCACGAAGTCAACCTCCGCGCCGTCCAGGTACAGCAGGCTGGCCTGGTCCACGAACACCTTCAAACCGTTATAATTGTACGTCTTGTCCAGCATGTTCGGCTGGTTCTCGAAGGCCATCGAGTAGCTGAACCCCGAACAGCCGCCGCCCACCACCGAGATGCGCAGTCCTGAGGGGGACGGCTCCTGGGAGGACATGATTTCCTTCACCTTGACGATCGCTTTTTCGGTTAACTGCACCATTTCTTTTAGCTCCTAAGTTCGGACGTTGCCCTGCTTGTCATTATACAATCAGTACCGCGTCACTCCGCAACCCTATGTTTTTAGATGGCCGGTATGGGGATTCGGTCGCGAGAAAGTGGCCGCGACCCTCCGGGTCGCGTTTTACCAGTTCATTCGGGGGGGTTAAGCCAACGGGCAACTGGTAGGCCGCGTCCCGGAGGTTCACGGCTACTCATGCTATTTTCAGAAGGTACGGACTGACGTCCGTTGAAACCCGGATGGGTTGAGCCGCGTCGGAATCGGTGTATGGGAACACTGACTGGCGCCTTAACACTTCCGGGGTTCGGCAGTAAGGTTGCGGCGAAATCGAGAGTGGACTACCAGAACACCCCGGAGGGCGCGTTGGTCAGCCGTGCGCAAGCCGGTGATGAGGCGGCTTTCCGCGAAATCGTGGAGCGCTATCAATCCAAAGTGTTCTCCATCATTCACGGCATCGTGCGCCAGCGCAATGACGTGGAAGACATTGCACAGCAGGTATTTGCCAAAGTTTATCTGTCTCTCAAGAGCTTCGATTTCCGGAGCTCGCTGATCACCTGGATCTATAAGATCACGGTCAACGAATGCTTCGACTTCCTCCGCAAACGGAAGGTTCGGAAACTGGTTTACGAGAGCGATTTGAGCGAAGACGAGGTGCGACGAGTGGAAAACTCTGAGCCTGCGGTGGACCGGCAGGTGCCCATGGATGCCACCCTGGCTCGCCGCGACTACGTGGTAAAACTCCTCACGAGAGTTTCCGATGAGGAGCGTATGTTGTTGATGATGAAGGAAGTTGAAGGGTTTTCGGTGGAAGAACTGGCAGCCAAGACCGGCTTGAACGAAAACACCATCAAGGTGAAACTGTTTCGAGCCCGTCAAAAACTGGTCAAGGCGGCGCAGCGCCTGGATCGGGCTCCCGGTCTGGTGACCGGCTGACTGGAACCCCGGCTGGGATTGGAATCCGGGCGATTGGAACCTGAGTGATTGAAAAACCCCGTAAGCGGGCGTGCCATTGTGGCAAAAAGACTCGCAAGGGGATGGTCTAAGCGTGGTATTTTACAACTTTAAGGGAAGAACCTATGCACGCGGTAGTGAAGGATAGCCTTGAGGAGTACCTGTCCGGCGCGCTGGAGCCGGCGGGGCAACGGGATATCGAGGCCCACCTGAGCACCTGTGAGGGGTGCCGGGAAGAGTTGGCTGGCATGCAGAACATTTCGGAATTGTTCGCCTCCTTGCAGTCCGAAGAGGCGTGGCCAAATCAGGCGTGGTCAAATCATCCGTTGTCAAATCAGGCGTGGTCGCATCAGGCTTGGTCGGATCAGGCTTGGTCGGATCAATCCGTGCCTGGCGCGCAGGGTTTCGTGGCCGCACTCCGGGGTGCAGACCCGCGGCCAGGTTTCTATGAGCGGGTCATACAACAGGTGGGTGGGCGCGTAGCGGCTCCCTCTTTTGCCGGTCTCTTTTCCTTGGATCTGGCTTTCGCCCGGCGTCTGGTATTTGCCTGCCTGCTGACCTTGGCGGTCCTGGGAAGTTACCTGGTGGTACGCGAAGGCGAATACGCAGGCAGCCTTTCTCCCGAAGCAGTGATGGCACAGCAGAACTACCCGGCATTTGACTCGGAGCACGGGCAGGACAACATGCTGGTCACACTGGCGGCTTACGATGAGCCCTAACGTACTGGAGAAGGTGACATTTTCGAGGGCCTGGGATCCCAGAATCGTCTGCGCCGTGACCCTGACGCTGGTATTTCTTTGCGGAGCGGCGGCTGGCGCGGTGGTAATGAATCTGGGCGTTCACACGCGGTTGCATCAGCCCAAATTCGACAGTGCGGCCGGGAAGGCTCTCTATTTCGAGCGGATGCAGCGCGATCTCAATCTGACACCCGCGCAACTCGACCAGATGCGATCGACCCTCAACGATTTCTGGCAGTATTATCGAACGGTACTGACTGACGGCAAGTCCCGAGTGGAGCAAATCCTCAATGAGGAGCAGCGCAAGAAGTTCGAACGCATGCTTCAGGAAAACCAGCCTCGGTAGGGGAAAAACAGGCAGGAACGCCTGTGCTACAGTGGAAAATGGTTTCGCAACATGCGTCTTTTCCGGGCTGCCCTCTTGTTTGCGGCTGTTATTGCCGCGCTCTTCCTGACCGCTTGTTCGTCCTCGGAAAAGAGTTATCCCGTCCGCACCTATAGCCTGGGTGAGCGGGTGGATCTCGGTAACATCGTCTATATCGTTTTTGAGACGCAGTGGTTGACGCATATCGGCGAAGCTCCCGCCGAGCGGATACCGCAGAATCGTTTCTTCCTGGTCCGCATGACCGCAACCAACGGCCTGGGAGCCGACATCATCGTTCCCAACATCAGTGTTCTGGACGACAACGGAAACAGCTACCCCGAACTGAGCGACGGGGAAGGCGTGCCCCAATGGATTGGCTTCATCCGCAGTGTACACCCTGCCGAGTCGGTACAGGGAAACCTGGTGTTCGACGCTCCGCCGCGGCACTACAAGTTGAAACTGTCGGACGAAACCGGCGACCGCATCGCTTACATCGATATCCCACTTTCCTTTGGCGCCGAAACGCCGGACATTCTCAATCCGGGTAACGCCGGCAAGCAGCAACCGTCAGCGCCGATAAGTTCTCCGGCGACGCCATCCACGCCCAGGCCAAATACACCCAAGAAGTAAAACGGACGCTCGAAGTGGCGCCGGGCGCTCACCCCCGCCACTTCACTCCAAGGTCCAGAACCTCGCGGGCGTACTTGATTCCGCGCTCCATGTGGTCCTTCTGCTGATACTGCAGGGCGGCGGCGATCGGTTCGGGCGCCTTGCCCGGCACATCCTCAATCACCATGTGGTTCTCATAAGGGTGGCCCCGCTTGGCCAGGGCGATGAAACGCGCCAGGTCGGCGCCCCGCATGTCTTGCCAGGTCTTCATGAATTCCGGGTCGTAAATTGGCAGAAGCTGCGGCGGGCGGCCGGTGATGGGCTTATTGTAGAGCGAAATCTGGGGGCAGACTTCCCTGGCTTTGGCGACGATCTTCTTGAAATCCACCACACCTTCACCCAGCGGCACCCACTGCACGGCGATGCCGTTGTGGGCTTCGTAAACCACCGAATCGCGCAGGTGCAGCATCACGGCCACCGGGCCCAGCGTCTCCACCGTCGCTAACGGATCTTCCATTACGAAGACCGGGTTGCCGGTATCCAGGTATGAGCCGACAAACTCCTTGCCGGCCCCGTCAATCACCTGGCGCGTCTGCCAGCAGTAAAGCTCCTTATGGTTTTCGATGGCGAACTTCACGCCGGCATCCATAGCCTCGGTGCGGACGGAGCGCAGTGTCCGGATCATGGTCTCCATGGTCTTCTCGACCGGGCCGGGCGGCAGGCTGGCGCGGTCGCCGGCCACGCGGAAGCGCACCAGCTTGGAACCGGCTCCCACGGCGTGGCGGATACCTTCGCGCATGCGCTGGAGGGTGGCGTCCATCCCATCCGGTGTCCGCGGCAGCGCGCCCGCATCGCCGCCGTGGAGTGAGAGACCGAGACGCGCGGCGGTTTCCTTCAACACCTTCCAGTGCGCCGGATCGTTGTTCGCCGGGTCCAGCGAATCCTGCAGATAAACGGCATCGAGTTTCAGGCTGGCGGCGTACTCCAGCAGCGGCACATCGTGCCAGCGCAGGGCGCGCACCGAATACGTATTGAATCCCAATGGGAACCGGTCCATCTCTCCTCCTGCCGGCGGCACGGCCGCCTTGCACTTCGCCTTCAACCCCCGCTCCGCGTACGCAACGCGGCGCTCTTAATTTGCCCTCAACTGGGCCACGGTTTCCCGCGCCTTCTCCAGCAACAGCACGTACTCCGCCGCCACACCGACGAACCGCATGCCGCGCGCCACCCATTGCCTCGCCATGGCCACACTGCGCGTTTGAATCCCCGGGACCACGCCGTGCCGGTTGCAGGCTTCAATCAGCTTGGAAATGGTCTCGATCATCAGCGGGTGATCGAACTGGCCGGGCACGCCGAGGGAGATCGAAAGGTCGGCCGGCCCCACCATCATCACGTCCACGCCCTGCAGCGAAAGCATTTCGTCGGCGCGCTCAACGGCGGTAGTGGTTTCAAACTGGACCACCACCAGGTTGCTCCGGTCCTGGTGTTCGATGATTTCGGGGAAAGTGCGCGTTTCGTAGTCGATCACGGTAGGGTTCACACCGTAGCCCCGTTTGCCGGCGGGCGGAAACTTCATCCAGCTCAGCGCCTCCTGCAAAGCCTTGGGATCTTCCACGCGCGGCAGAATGATGCCCTGCGCGCCCTGGTCCAGCAGCCGGGCGCACAGCGTGTACTGCACCTCGCCGACGCGAACGATCGGCGTGATCCCAGCCTGGTTCGAGGACACGATCATGTCGTGCACGGTCTCCAGACTGAAGGAGCCGTGCTCCATATCGATAAAGACGTAATCGAAACCCGCCGTGGCAAACGCCCGAGGAATTTCCGAAGACCGGTAAACCTGCAACCCGCAACCGTAGACCACCTCGCCCTTGGCCAGGCGCTCCCGGGTATGATTCACGCGCATTTCTCTAGAGTAGCAGGCGTTGGATTGCGATCTGCCAGAAGTCCTTGTCGAGCGTCAACAATACCCTGCCATCTACTTCCGCGAGATCCAGGAGTGCAGCGTCCCCCGTGCCGGGTGCCTCGGTTCGCACCCAGAACACGTCGTGGCCCGCTTGCCGCAATGCCTTCACGGTCGGCAGCGGGAAGTTCTCATCTGCAAGCAGGCGCATCAGACGGGGAGGGGATACGCTTTGTACTCGTGGGCGAGATGGCTGGCATACGCCAGGCATGCCAGGACGTCCTCGTGCGCCAAGCCGGGATAGTTCGCCATTATGACGCCTTCCGATTGTCCGGCCGCAAGCAAGTCCAGGATGAACTCGACCGCGAGCCGGGTACCACGGATAACGGGTTTCCCTGCCAGCACCTCGGGATCGACCACGATACGATCAGGCCAGGACATGCCTTGATAATACCCCGCCGGGCACCAACGCCGCGCGGCCCAAGCATCTGGAGGCTGCGGCAGACAAAGATTCCCAGGTCCTTGAACAGCGCGCTAGGGGAGCCGTTCGCGTCGGATCGCGCGAAGCCAGCAGGTTGTCACGCACGCGGTCGCTCATCGGCCACCTCCTCCAGCGCAGCGCGCCGCGTCCGCGAACTCGCTGCCAAGATGCGGCTGTACTAGCCGCCGGATCTCCAGGACTGACTCGTGCAATGCCCGCGCCTCCAGATCGCAGTGCCAGAGGCGGCGCGCCGGATTCGCCGGGTTCTGCAGTCCGCCGCAGGTTGGCAACCGGTTGGCAACCTGCCCCAGAGCACTCGCGTCAATTCACCTCGCGCCGGCAGAAATCCAAACAACCGGCCGCCGCCACAACCAGGCCCAGCGCGCTGCTGACGAACAGGGCGGCTGCGATGTGCTGGGGCTGTTTCGCCAGTACCAGCATGGGAAGCGCCCACGGAAAGTATTGCGGCCAGCCACCGGTCTGTTGCGCCGCCGCCACGGCGACGACGCCAGCCACCATGGCCACGATACCGGTGCCGGTCGCCACCGTAAATGATCGCCACCGCAGACTCACCCAGTGCTGGATGGTGAGGGCCAGGAACGCCAGCCCCACAACCTGTGCGCCGTCGCGAAAGATCGCAGCCCACGGGACGGGAAATCCGAAAACCAACTCCGATCGAAGCCGCGGCAGAACGGCCCCGTCTATCAGGATGCCGCACAGAAGCACCAACGTACTGGTCGCAGTCATGGCCATGACAACCATCAGCTTGGCCACATACAGCGTCCATCGAGGCACCGGCCGCGCCAGCAGGCTCTTCCACTGATTTTCGGAATGGTCGAGTCCAGCCATGAGGGCGGTCTCGAGCGTAATGTATAGCGGCATCATCAGAGTCGCCCAGACCCGCAGGGTTAGACTCGCCAAAACCGTCCACTCATTCTCGCCGCCATTGCGTTTCAGCGTCGTAAATGGCGCTTGGGAGGTGACGAAAAGAATCAGCAGCACGACTACCGCGGGGCAGAGCACCACCAGCTTCAACGCCACGGTCCGCTTCATCTTCAGCGCTTCGGCATCGAGGACGCGCACGAGCGTCATCGGGTCAGCTCCAGAAAGAAATCTTCCAGTGTCAGGCGCTGCGTCACAAGCTCCGATACGGCGACCCCGGCCTGCACCAGCATCGCGTTGATCTGCGCCGGTCCGCACTTGCCATCCGGTGCGATCAGGATGCGGTCACCCGCGCGAGTCGCGGTGCGGCCGATCCCATGGAGCAGGGAATGAGCCCGTTCCGGCTGATCGACCTCGACGACGATCGTCTGTTGGCTCCGCATCCGAAGTTCCTCACGAGTCCCTTCAAACTTCAGTTGGCCTTGCGAGATGATCGCCAGGTGCGTTGCTACCTGCTCCACTTCGGCAAGCAGATGGCTGGAGAGGAATACGGTCACGCCGCGGCGCCTGGGTAAGTCCCGGACCAGGGTCCGCACTTCCTGAATGCCGGCGGGGTCGAGTCCGTTGGTTGGCTCATCGAGCAACAGCAACTCGGGATTGCCGAGCAGCGCCTGCGCGAGTCCGAGCCGTTGCTTCATACCGGAAGAATAATTCCGCACCAGTCGGCCGGCCACGGGGATCAGATCGACGGACCCGAGCGCCTCGTCTATGGCGGACTTCCTCAGGCCAAGAAGCCGCCGATGAACCTCCAGGTTTTCACGACCGGTCAAATGCAAGTACAGTGAAGGGGACTCGACCAGCGAGCCGATACGCCGCAGCAAGGCGACTCGTTCCGTCTCCAAAGGACGCCCAAATAGCGAAATGGTCCCTCGGTTGGGGCGCTGGAGACCGAGCACCATTCGAATGGTCGTCGACTTCCCCGCCCCGTTGGGCCCAAGGAACCCGTATACACTTTCGGGCGGCACGGTTAAACTGAGCCCGCACACGGCCGCCGTGGTTCCGTACGTCTTCCAGGCTTCGTGGACGCGAACCGGAGTTTCCATGTCGATTCAGCTCATTTTGATTCAACTTATTCGTAATGCAGCGCCGAAGCCGGGTCGATTCGCAACGCTCGCCGCATGGGCGCGATGGACGCGGCCAACGCGACGGCTGCGAACAAAAGCAGACCAGCGCCAAAGCTCACCAGATCGAAGGGGATGAAGCCGAAGAGAATGTTGCGCATCACTTTGGCGGCTGCGGCAGCCACGGCAACCCCGAGGACCGCACCCGTCCCAAATGGGAGGGCGTACTGGCCAAGCACGCATCGCAAAACATCCAGCCGGCGCGCGCCCAGAGCCATCCGTACGCCGATTTCACGCGTCCGCTGCGCCACCGTAAATGCCAGCAGCCCGAAAATGCCCAGCAGGGCGAGCAGACTGGCGACCCCTCCCAGCGAGCCGACAACCGTTACCGTCTTCCGAATCGTGTCCATTTGCCTGTCGATGGCGCTTTGAAAGGTGGCCACCAGGGGGACGATGCCGGGAAGCGCGGCCGCGGCCCGAAGCGCTCCTGACATTTGGCCCGGACTGGTGGTCGCGTGGACAAGTATCGTCGCGTAAACGGCGTTCTTGTCGTCGATCGGCGTGTAGGCCTCGACGGACTCCGGATTACTCATGAGGTTGGCGCCGCTGTCCTTCACCACGCCGGTGACAGTGCGGACCCGTTGTGCAATGAGGCACGTTTTCCCGAGGGGCGATTGGTTCGGCCACAGCCGGCGAGCGGCGGATTCACCGATCACCATGGCGTCCGGTTCGACCGGCCCAAACATGCGCCCTTGCAATAGGGGCAGGCGCATCATCGGAAAGTAGGATGGATCCACGGCATTCAAATAAAGCTGTTGAGCGGAAATGTGCTCGATCCACGAACGCCTGAGCGGCGGAATGGTCGCAATGGAGGCCGCGTCTATGCCGGGCAATTGCCGCAGGCGCGCGGCCAGCTCGAGCGCTGCCTGCCGGGCCTGCGCCGGCGTGTAGTTGTGAACATAGAAGGAGGGATCCACCACCGCCATCCCCGCGTAGTCGAAAGTGACTTCGGCGCGAAAAGACTGCCGAACCGCGCGCGTGAAAAAGCTGCTCAAAATCAATAGCACGCAACTCACGGCGACTTGAAGCGAGACCAGGATCTTGCGGGCGCGCGTGGCCTTGGGCCCGCGCTTCACGGTTTGGAACGCCGGGGCCAGCCCGAAGGCGAGTGTCGCCGCCAGTCCTAGCACCGCGCATGCCAGCACGATTCTCCAATCGGTCACGATCCGGAGGTTCGGAGGCGCCTCGATGATTCGCAGCAGAATCCGCGCGGCCAGCTTGCCAAGGAGCAAGGCTGCAACGGACGCCAACCCCGCCAGCATGAGATTTTCCGTCATCAACTGGCGGATCACGCGCCACCGGCCGGCGCCGACGGCGAGCCGGATTTCGATTTCGCGCTGGCGGGCGAGGCCTCGCGCCAGCAGCATGTTTCCCAGGTTGGCGCAGGCCGAAAGCAGCACCAGAAGCACCAGCAGAAAGCAGGTAGTGAGCAGCACCAGCGCTTCCGGTTTGATAGCCAGCGGGGCGTCGGCAGGCCGAACCTTCAGCCATTCGTTGCGATCGACGGATTGCGGCTGTTGGCTCCGCAGCCCGGCAGTCAATGAGCGGAATTGCGCCTCGGCGGCCTCGAGGGAGATCCCGGGTTTGAGCCGGCCGAGCATGAAGGTCCGCTGGCTCCCGTAATCCATCCACTCGCGGCCGGCTCCCGTGAGATACGGAAGCTGCGAGATCGGCATCCAGATGGGCGCTGGTTGCTGGACCAGCCCGCCGAATCGGGATGGCGCAATGCCCACCACCTGCACCGGTTTGCCGTTCAACCGGATCGTCTTCAGAACGATTCCAGGGTCGCCGCCGAAGCGGCTTTGCCAGTAGCCGTAGCCGAGCACCGCCACCGCCGGCGCGCCGGGCTGGTCGTCCTGCTGGTCCAGCAGGCGGCCGTACACGGGGGTGATGCCCAGCTCTTCGAAAAAATTCCCGCTCACCATGCTGCAGCGCAAGTCTTCGGAATCCTCCGCATGAAATACTCCTGGCACGAAGGTCTCGGCGATCATGGCGGAAAGTACCGTGTTGTGGCGCTGGTAGAATTCGATCGCCGGCAGGGAAAACCCGCCCGACGTCCCTTCCCTGGTCACCCGGAAGAAGCGGCAGAGCGAATCCAGGTCGCGAACCTGCAGGCGATGAAGCAGCGCGTTGAACAGGTGAATCTCGGCGAGATTCACCCCGATCCCAAGCGATAAGACGGCGATCGCCGTCAGCGCGAAACCCGGAGAGCGCGTCAGCGACCGCGTTCCATACGCAATGTCCTGGCGGAAATGGTCGAGCCACGTCCAGCCCCATTGGTCGCCGGCCTCTTCCTGGAAACGCAGCGTGCTGCCGAAGTGCCGCTGCCGGTCGGCGGGCATCATCTCGCGATGGGCGGCCATCTCTTCTTCCAGTTCCTGCTGCAACCTTCGGCGATGGAACAGGGCGGAAAGACGTCGGATGAACTTGCCCATGTCAGGCAGTCCTCAGGATGGTTTGGATGGCCGCGGTCGCTTGTTCGTAATCGGCAATCTCCCGCTTGAGCTGCTTCACCCCCTGACGCGTAAGCGTATAGAAGCGGACGCGCCGCCCGGTCTCGGAAACGCCCGCCTGGCTGGTAACCCAGCCTTCCAGCAGCATGCGCTGCAGGGTCGGATACAGCGACCCCTCCTCCGCCTCCAGTACGGAATCGGACAGCGCGCGGATGCGTTGGGCGATCCCGTAACCGTGCAGTTGTCCGCTCAGGAGCACGCGCAGCGCCAGCATGGCGAGCGTCCCTGGAGGCATAGGTAGCCGAGGCATGGTCTACTTATATATCGAAGTCTCCAGTTCTGTCAAGCCGGCTAACGCGCGCGGCTCCGATCAGAGCCGCGACCGTTAGAAGCTGTGAAAAATTCTGCTCTTGTAATAACAAAGTACTTTTCATTTTGGAGTACTTGCTCCATACTAGAGGTATGGATGCCCCCTGCCAGCCAGCCTTGATCGAGATCCCTGAGCAGCCGCCCC
>Ga0210402_10000771_pt1 | contig 34730 bp, 38 predicted proteins | sample IncBWC7MmetaG_FD_161055 | JGI IMG/M metagenome (GOLD analysis project Ga0210402, IMG submission 161055) | Forest soil microbial communities from Barre Woods Harvard Forest LTER site, Petersham, Massachusetts, United States - Inc-BW-C-7-M | ecosystem: Environmental > Terrestrial > Soil >...
CCCCAACGTCTTGTCCCGCATCCGCCAGGGTGGTCCTGAGCGCCCCCGCGAACCACATGAGATTGAGGACAGCCAAGCCGTAAAACACGGCCGCGATCAGAATCCGCATGCGGTCGCCGTCGTAGAAGGCTGCCAGTGCGTCGGCCGATGCGCCGACCTGCGACTGATGGCCATAGACGATGTACGCGACTATGAAGCAGAGGACGGACTGGATGCCGGCTGTCCGCCACAAGCGTTCCCAGAACGCGGGGGTTGTATAGACGCTGGCGGAGGAGGTCATGCCTGTGGATGCGCTCATGAGGAATTCCTTTCGAACTGAATCGGATGCGACGCGAGGCATTACAGCGAAACAGAATATGCGCACACGCGGTTTTTCGTCCAATGAGTGCTGCGATGTTGGCTCGTCGGAATTGGAAGCTATGTCCGTGCGTGCTGGCCCTCGATTGAGGGCGAGTGACGGCTATCCGGAAGTTATGGCCCGGACAAACTTTCGGCCACGCGGGCCAGAAGCCCTAGTGTGGGAAGTTTGATGGGATCGGCCCCTGTGAAAACCCGCAAAGATTGGCTTTCTTGATATCGACCGATCGCGTTAGGAATGAAGTAGTCTCCTAACCGACGTTCTTGCGCTGGTCGACGACGTGAGCACGCGCGCGGGCATTGTGGGCGCTGGGAACACGGTGGCACTCCTGCTAGTGGATCTCATGTACGGCGCGATCGTGAATGCTGTGAATTACAATACATCCAATCGCGTCCTGAGTCGCGTCTCAGACACAGGAGGACGGTACGGACGGCGGAGCTTGCGTAGTGCTCGTCAGGTTCGAGCATCCCTGCGAGATCTGTTGCGTCACAGTCAGTGCGCTTTGATCTCAATTCTTATGCGCTCCAGATACTCTCAGGTGTTAGCACCGGCGGTGATGTTCTTCCTGCTGGTTGGGACAGGTAGTGGGCAGAATACGACGTGGATCACTCTTGATCAGGCCATTGATCTGGCGCTGACGCACAACCATTCTCTGAAAGCCACCCGAACCCTGATTCTTCAGAATCAGGCCCAGGAGATCACCGCGTACCTACGCCCCAACCCGACTCTAGGGGTGGATTCGCAGTTCGTTCCATTTTTCAGTCCGCAAGATTTTTCCGGAGAGAATCTGGACCAAACTCAGCAGTTCGATATTGGGATCGGGTACCTCTTCGAACGCGGTCACAAGCGGCAGAGGCGACTGCAGGCTGCCCGCGACCAGACGGCAGTAACCCGCGCCCAGGTTTCCGACGCCGAGCGCACGCTGGCTTTTAATGTGGGCCAGCAGTTCGTCAGCGTTTTGCTGGCAGAATCGTCCCTCCAGTTTGCGCTCGAGGATCTGAAAGGCTTTCGGCAGACGGTCGACATCAGCGAGACGCAACTGAAAGCGGGATACATTGGTGAAGGCGACTATCTGAAGATCAAGCTCCAGCTTCTGCAGTTTCAGACCGACGTCTCTTCTGCCCGCCTCGCGAAAGTGCAGGCGCTGGTCGGACTGCGTGAATTCCTCGGCTACAACGCCGTACCGGCCGACTATGACGTGGTGGGAGAACTGGAGTTTCAGCCTCTCAAAGGGAACCTGGAAGACTTGCAGGCGCGGGCACTGCGCGAGCGACCCGACTTCCGTGCTGCCGAGTTAGGGATCACGGCTGCGCAGAGCCAAATCCTCCTGGCCAAAGCGAACGCCAAAGTTGACATAAACGGCACCTATGACTTCTCCCACGTTTCCGGGGAGAACACCGCTTCCATCTTCGCTAATTTTGAGTTGCCGATCTTCAACCGCAATCAGGGAGAAATCGCACGTACCGGCCACGCACTCACCCAGGCACAGGAGCAGCAGCAATCGGTCAGCGATACGGTTCTGTCCGACGTTGCCAATGCCTATGAGGCGGTCCGGAGCAACGAGGAAGTGGTGCAACTCTACACCTCCGGCTACCTCAAACAGGCGCAGGACTCGCGCGACATCAGTCAGTATGCTTACAAGCGGGGCGCCGCAAGTCTCCTGGATTACCTGGATGCCGAGCGCAGCTACCGATCGGTCCAGTTAGCCTATCGCCAGGCGTTGGCATTTTATATGACAGCGCTGGAGCAATTGAAAGAAGCGGAAGGAACGAGGAACTTGCCGTGAGGAAACTGCCATGAATGTTCGCGCGGATGGCTGTCGATGGTTGGCGGCACTCGCTGCCGCATCGGCGGTCATGCTGGTGCTTACTGGCTGCGGAGGGCCCCCGGCGAATACCTCCGCTAATTCGAGCAGCGCGAAGAACTCAGACAATGCAGAACTGTTCACCATCCCCCAAGAGCAACTGGCGCATGTACAGGTGCTGACGGTTCAGCTTACGACGCTGCCTCGAAGCCTCCGGCTGACGGGCGCCGTGGCTTACAACAGTTTTCGCACGACGCCTGTCATCACACAGGTGAGCGGACCGGTCAGCAGGGTGGTGGTCGTGCCCGGTCAGAAGGTGCACCAGGGCGAGCCCATGTTGTACGTGGCGAGTCCGGATTATTCGCAACTTCGCACGAATTATCTGAAGGCCAAGGAAGCCTACGCTCTCGCACAAAAAGCCTATGCTCGCGCCCGTGATTTGTATGAACACAAAGCGATCGCCGAGCAAAACCTCGAGCAGGCGCAGTCAGCCGAGGTGCTGGCAAGCGGTGACCTGGCATCGTCGCAAGCCGCCTTGAAAGTGATGGGAATTACAGATCCCGACGAACTCGTGAAGGGTCCGCCATCCTTTGAAGTACCCGTGAGAGCCCCGATCAGCGGCGAAGTCGTCGAGCAGGATGTGTCCGCTGGGCAGCTCATTCAACCCGGCACCACTCAATGTTTCATGATTTCCGATATCGGCAGCGTCTGGGTGCTGGTCAACATCTATCAGAAAGATTTGCCCTACGTGCGCGTTGGCGATACGGTCGCAATTCGGACGGATACTTATCCGGAAGCCTTCCACGGCCGCATTTCCTATGTCGCGGCATCGCTCGATCCGAACACTCGCACGTTGCAGGCGCGCATCGAGACGAACAATCCTGGCGAGAAGCTGAAAAAAGATATGTACGTGGTTGCGACCGTAAACGCGGGCACGATTCCAAATGCCATTGCGCTCCCGGATGCCGCTGTCCTGCGGGATAGCGAGAACCAGCCTTTTGTTTATGCCGCGGCAGCTTCGAACCAGTTCGGCAGACGCTCAGTTACGCTCGGGGAAAGCCTGAACGGGCAGACGCAGATTATCAGCGGGCTGAAAGCTGGTGACCAAGTCATCGGAAACGGCAGCTTGTTCCTGCAGTTTGCGAACTCGCTGCAGCGCTAGCAGAATCGCGCAAGCTTTGAAACGAGTTGCAATTCTGGCAACAATGAAGCCGAAGGCAAGGATAGTGTCCACCAGCGAATGATCCACCGAATCGTCCAAGCGGCGCTGCGTCAAAGATTTCTCGTACTGATGCTGACCGCTTTCATCACGGTCGGGGGAATCCTGTCGTTTGAGCGGATGCCCGTGGACGCCTATCCCGACCTCTCTCCTCCGCAGGTAGAAATCATCACACAGTGGCCCGATCATGCCGCCGAAGAGGTCGAAAGGCTGGTCACGCTTCCACTTGAACTCGAGATGAACGGCGTTCCACACATGGTGGTGATGCGTTCCATCTCGCTCTACGGGTTGTCCGATGTGAAGCTGACCTTCGAGGACCGCACCAACGATTACTTTGCTCGGCAAATCGTATTTGAACGGCTCGCGCGGGCGACGTTGCCGACGGGAGTAACTCCGGGCCTCTCGCCGCTGTTCAGCCCTAGCGGCCTGGTGTATCGCTATGTGCTGGAGAGTCCCGACCGCACTCCGCAGGAGCTAAAGACGATCGAAGATTGGGTGGTGGAGCGGGCCTACCGATCCGTCCACGGCGTGGCCGACGACTCAGGCTTTGGTGGAACGGTGATGCAGTACCAAGTGCTGCTCGATCCGGCGCGCATCTACGGATATCACCTGACCATTCCGCAAGTGGTGACGGCGCTCTCCGCCAATAACGCGAATGCCGGCGGCGGATTCTATTCTCAGGGCGGACAGTTCTACTATGTGCGCGGCATCGGCCTGGTACGCAACACGGATGACATTGGAAACATCGTGGTTGGCGCCAACAAGGGAGTGCCGATCCGAATACGCGATATAGGAGAGGTAACGATCGGGCACGCGCCACGCCTGGGCGAATTTGGCTTCCAGAAGAATGACGATGCCGTGGAGGGCGTCATTCTGATGCTGCGTGGCGAGCAGACACAAAACGTCCTGAAAGCAGTTGAAGCAAAAACGGAGGAACTGAACCGCCAGATCCTGCCACCGGACGTGAAGGTCCATCCTTATTACGACCGCAGTGAACTGGTCGACCTGACAACCGACACCGTGGAAGCGAACCTGCTTCGCGGCATGGTGCTGGTATTAGTGGTGCTGATTTTCTTCCTCGTCAGTTTCCGGGCCGCAGTCATCGTTGCCCTCACCATTCCCCTCTCACTTCTGTTTGCCTTCATCGTGCTCCATGCCCACGATGTCGCCGCGAATTTGCTCTCCATCGGCGCGATTGATTTCGGAATTGTCATCGACGGCACCGTGGTCATGGTTGAAAACATCTACCGCGAACTCGCACTGCGGGAGGGACAGCAATACCAGCTAAACGAAGTGATTCTTGCGGCCGCGAAAGATGTGGATCGCCCGATTTTCTATTCGGTAGCCGTCATCCTCGCCGGGTATCTGCCGATTTACGCGCTAACCGGACCGTCGGGCAAACTGTTCCACCCGATGGCTGAGACCATGTCCTTTGCACTGCTCGGCGCGCTCATCCTGACGCTTACGTTGATACCCGTGCTCGCCTCCTACTGGTTCAAGAAGGGTGTGCATGAGAAACCGAATCGCGCCTATGAATGGATGAAGCGGAAATACGCAGTTCAGCTGGATTGGTCGCTCAACCACCCCAAAACAATCATGTTGATCGCAACCCTGATCTTCGGAGCGACCCTGCTGCTCGTGCCTTTCATCGGCGGAGAGTTTATGCCTCACCTCGACGAAGGCGCGCTCTGGGTCCGGGCCACGATGCCTTACACCATCTCTTTTGAAGAGGCCAGTAAGATCGCTCCTCAGATACGCGACATTTTGATGTCTTATCCGCAGGTTACCGTCGTGGGTTCAGAGTTAGGACGGCCCGACGATGGTACTGATCCCACGGGCTTCTTTAACTGCGAGTTCTACGTTGGCTTGAAGCCATATAAAGACAAGTCATGGACTGGCGCGACCAGCGAGAAGAAACAACTGATTGAATCGATCAATAATAAACTCAGTGCCTTTCCCGGAATCATTTTCAACTACACCCAGCCCGCGGAAGATGCCGTGGACGAAGCGCTCACCGGCCTCAAGAGTTCCTTGGCGGTCAAGATCTATGGTGAAGACCTGAACGTACTTCAGGACAAAGCGATCCAGATCAAGAACGCGCTGTCCAACGTGCCTGGGTTCACCGAACTCACGGTGGTGCGCGAACTCGGCCAGCCTAGCCTGCTGGTTGATGTCGATCGGAACAAAATCGCACGGTATGGGATCAACGTTGCGGACGTGGAAGCTGTAATTTCAGCCGCAGTCGGTGGGCAAGCGGTCACCCAGGTCATTCAAGGCGAGAAGCTGTTTGATCTGGTAGTGCGAATGCAGCCCCAATTCCGCAGTAACGCGCATGAGATTGGAAACTTGTTGGTGGGCACACCCGACGGGCAGCAGATCCCGCTCAGTCAGCTCGCCAATATTACTCAGGGGAACGGTGCGTCCTTTATTTATCGCGAAAATAACTCCCGCTACATCGGCGTTCAGTACAGCATCGAAGGGCGCGACTTGGAGCGAGCGGTGCGAGATGGCCAGGCGGTCGTAAAGAAGGCGGTGACATTGCCGCAGGGTTACACGATGTCTTGGGGCGGCGAATACAGCCAATTTCTGGATGCCAAATCGCAGATGTATTTTATTGGTCCACTGGCCGTAGTGCTGATTTTCATTATCTTGTTTGCGCTCTACGGAAATTTCAAATTCCCTGTCACCATCGCCCTGGGAGTCATCCTGACGGAACCGGTGGGAGCGCTGGTTGCGCTGAAACTCAGTCACACACCGTTCAGCGTTTCTTCTGTGCTGGGTCTTTTGGCGTTGCTTGGGGTTTCTGTAGAGACCGCCGTCATTCTCGTCTCCTACATCAACAAGTTGCGGCAGGAGGGAATGGGCATTCGCGCTGCCACACGGGAAGCCTCGTTGCTTCGGCTCCGCCCGATCATGATGACAGCTCTTGTCGCCTGCCTGGGATTGTTGCCCGCGGCCCTTTCCACCGGCATCGGATCGGATACGCAAAGGCCCTTTGCCATCGTCATCGTTGCCGGTCTCATCTCCCGCCTCTTCATCGGGTTCTTCGTCAATCCTGTGTTGTACGAGATGGTGGCCCGGGAACGCGATGTGCTCCAGGTATAGAGAAAAGTGTCTGGATTGGGAAGAGGCGTCGGCCTCTCCCGAAGCGGTATCTCTCAATTGCCAACCACCCCAAACCCAGGCCTTATCTGTCAACCTGAAGAGAGATGACAAGCCCCAAAAGGCTGGCCAAGCAAACCAGCAGGAGTTCCCGAGTCGCTTTGCGAAGGGTGTACCCGCCTCTGCAGACAACGGCCCGCCTTTCACGCCGCCCGGGTCTAAAACGAAATCCTCCCCCAGCCCTCCGTCACGTTCCCCCTTTCCCGGCCAGCCGGTTCGGCACAAGTGGAATACCTCATGAAGAATTGGTTAAACCCCGGTTACCAATGTAACGGTCACCAATGGTAAATCGCGGCATTTCTCTCCCTATGGGTCCAGACTGTCTCTAACCCTCTTGAAATAAGAAGGCATAGATTCGGTGTGTTCACGCGCCTCGGAGTAAGTATTCGTGATTTTCAGACTGCTGGCAGGGATCTGGATATTCTGCCTTCTCGCTTGGGGGCAGCAGCCGAGCATAGGCTGGCGAGAACAGGTGCAGAGATGCGTGGAGGCGCGGGATTGGGCCGCAGCGATGGACATTGTGGATCGCGAGATTGCTCTCGTGCCGCAAGACATGGACATACGGGCATTGCACGCCCGCATACGGATGTGGTCGGGGAAGCTCGCGGAAGCTGAACGTGAATATCTGGAGATTCTCGCTGTTGTACCAAACGGTCCTGACAACTGGATGGGGTTAGCCAGCGTGTATTCGCGCGAAGACCGAACGACGGAGGCGCTGCAGGCTCTGGATCGCGCCGTGGAACTCGATCCGAAGCGCGCCGATCTGCGCGCGGCACGCGGTCGCGCCTTGCAAGCCGCACATGACCAGCGCGAAGCGAAGCTGGAATTTCACCGCGCGCTGGATCTGGATCCAAACAGCACAGAGGCGCGAGCCAGCCTGCTCTCCTTGCGCGGCGAACCGAAGCACGAAGTGCGCGTAGGGGTGAATACCGACCTCTTCAGCTTCGCTGACGCCAACCATGATGAAGGATTGAGCCTCATCTCCCACTGGACATCGCGATGGACGACTAGCGTCGCGGGCAATGTTTACCGGCGGGGAGGAACGGATGCGGAAAAATTCGTGGCGAGCGCGACTGGAAACTTACCGAAGTGGGGTGCGCTCACGGTGGGCGGTGCGGCGGCTAACGACAACAATGTTATCCCGAAAGACGAAGCATTCTTCGATTACGACCAAGGGTGGAAACTCAGAGGAAGCAAAATTGTACGCGGAGTGGAAATCGACTACGGGCAGCACTGGTACTGGTATACGACTGCGCGCATTCTTACGATCAATGAGACAACACTCTTTTACCTGCCTCATGACTGGACATGGTCGTTGGGGTTGACGGGAGCACGAAGCCATTTTTCCAGTACGGAATGGCGTCCTTCGGGGATGACACGGCTCGGATTTCCGATTACCAGTTGGAATGAGCGCCGCGTCGGAGGAAATGTCTTCTACGCGGTGGGGACAGAAAATTTCGCGCAGGTGGATCAGATCGGGCAATTTTCTTCGCATACGTACGGCGGCGGCTTGCGCTTGCAGTTGACGGCGCGTGAAGACGTGACGGGCTTCGCATCCTATCAGAAGCGAACGCAAGACCGGAGGCAGACAAGTTTCGGATTTACCTATGGCGTCCGCTTTTGAAACATTTCGCAGGCTAGGTCCAGCGGCTTTCGTGCTGAAGGCGATCATCTCCGTGATCGTCGCAGACATGTTGTTGCTGGGCTTTATCATGCTTCGGCGAACCTACCGGAAACGGTATTTCGCGAAGCGTGACGCGCGACTGTTTGAAATCCGCGAGAGATGGGACGCGTTGATTTCTGGCGAGATTCCCTACGCGACATGGCGCACAAAACCATCCGACCGGCAACTTGTCGAGACGATGGTTTTGGACGCGTTCGAGGTCGCGGCACCGGAAGAATCGGCGCGGCTGCTGAAATTTATGCGAGACAGCGGACTGGTCGAGAAGTGCATCTCCGATGCGCGAAACCATCACGGATGGCGACGACACCGCGCACTGGTGGCACTCGGTCGAACGCGCGCGCCGGAAGGAATCCCGGCTCTGGCAGAAGGCTTGCGCGATCGCAACCCGGAAACTCGGCTTGCCGCCCTGCGCGGCTTAGGGCAGATGGCTTGTCCGGAAGCGGCGGTGGAGATTCTAAATTGGGTCGGCGAAGCGGGGCTGGTGGTGCCAGCGCTTCCCTTGCAAAGCGCGCTAATCCAGACTTGCGCCGAGCGTCCGCAGGTATTGTTGCCGTACCTGCAGCATGCGGGGGCCAGCGTGCGTGAAGTGCTCGCGCGCGTAATGGGCGAAGTGGCCACGCCTTCGCTAGGAACGGAAATATTGCAGTTCGCAGAGGACAGTCTACCGGAACTGCGAGCGGCGGCCGCACGAGCGCTGTCGTACGCGGAGCCAGGACTCGCGGTCAACGTTCTGAGTGAGTTGGCCGGAGACCCCATATGGTTTGTGCGGCTGCGAGCGATCGTAAGTCTGGGAAAGCTCGGCCACGGAACTGCAATCCCGTCTCTTTTGCACGGATTAGCGGATTCGAATCGGCTGGTGCGTCTGCGGGCCGCAGAAGCGCTCATGGACCTCAATACAGAGATGGCGCCGATCTTCGAACAGGTGGTCGCCATGCGAGATCGATACGGATTACATGCGTATTTAACGGCGCTTGAAAATGCTGGCTTGCAACCGAAGATGCAAGCCGAGATCAAAGCCCTGCGGCCAGCCAGCAATCAAGATAAGGCGGTTCTGCTTGAGGTCCTGCGCACCGGGGCGGTGCCTCCCGAACGGCACGCGCCCCAGGAAAAAGCTTCCACTGCAGTGGCATCCCGTTCATGATTCACTTTCTGGAAGTCTCGAACCAGATACTGTTTTTCTATTATGTCCTTTCTAATCTTGGATACTTGATGATGCTGATCATCGCGCTGAAGACGAGCGCAGCCCATCTGCGGCGTCTGGAGAGTGTCCCGCTGCACTGGATCAAAGGATCCCCGCTGGCGCCTCCGATCAGCGTCCTTGTGCCCGCACATGACGAAGAGAAATCGATTAGTACAGCTGTGCGGAACCTGCTTGATCTGGACTATCCGCAACTCGAGCTCATCGTCATAAATGACGGGTCCGCGGACAACACACTGCAAGTGATGCAGCAAGAGTTTCGCCTGCGACTGGTGAGAGCGGTGTACGTCCCGCAAGTGACCAGCGCTCCGGTCCGGGGGCTATACCGAAGCGACGTCGACGCACGACTTCTTGTCGTGGATAAGGAACCGGCGGGGAGCAAGGCAGATGCGGTAAATGCAGGTTTGAATGCCGCGACCTCACCGTATGTGTGCGTTGTCGACGCGGACTCTGTGCTCGAGCGGGATGCGTTGCTGCGAATTATGGTGCCGGTGCTGGCAGACCCGGAGCGCGTCGTATCGGTTGGTGGAATTGTCCGGGTGTTGAACGGGTCAGAGATCGAAGGCGGGCGCATGCGCCGGGTGCGCCTGCCGAGAAAGAGTATCGAAGTCATTCAGGTGGTCGAATATTTGCGTGCTTTCTTGATTGGAAGAGAAGCATGGGCGCGGGGAAACATGCTGACGATTATTTCCGGCGCTTTCGGCGTTTTCCGAACCGATCTGGTGCTGGCTGTAGGGGGCTACCGATCTCACGCAATTGGCGAAGATTTCGACCTGGTGACACGTTTGCACCGCCACCTACTGGATAAAGGCGCGGACTACCGCATCGAGTTTGTCCCGGACCCGGTGTGCTGGACGGAAGTGCCATCGGACCTGCGATCGCTCGGGAGACAGCGCGCTCGCTGGCACAAGGGCCTGCTGGATGTGTTGTGGCCGAACAAGGACATGCTCTTCCGGCCGCGCTATGGACGTATCGGATGCCTGGCGCTTCCTTACCTGTGGCTGTTCGAATTTCTGGCCCCGGTCATCGAATTGGGTGGCATCGCGACCATGATATTGGCAGCATGCTTTGGCGTATTGAGCGGGGCATTCTGTCTGCAGTTTCTCCTCTTCGGGTATGCGTTTGCAACGGTGATTTCCATTGGTTCCGTGCTGCAAGAGGAACTGACTTACAAACGATACAACGACTGGCAGGATGTGGCTCGGCTCGTCAGCTACTGCTTCCTGGAACATTTTCCTTACCGGCAATTGCATATGATCTGGAGATTGCAAGGCCTTTGGCAGTACTTGAGAGGCGACCTGGTGTGGAGACCGATGAAACGACAGGGGTTGCCAGTTGGCGAAATTCCCTAGAAAATAGTTTTTCACCGCCCACAGGCGATTGCACTCGCGACACGATTGCTGGTGAAACCGGGATATTACAACAGGACGCGAGAGCGAATCGCGTTTCTCGTGCTCCGTCATCACGCTGCTTCCTGTGCGTGCCGAGCCGTTCGACGCTTACAGGATCCAGGCTTGGTCGAACCGCACTCGTGCCATCCCAATGCGCGAGTAGTTCCCCCGCGCGGTCAGCCGCGGGAATAGGTAGAACTCGCCATAAGGGCCACGAGCGGCGGCGGGATCAGGACGCCTGCCATCTCCAGGGATTGCCCGGCTCAGGCTCCATCAACATTCCCACCCGCTGCAACGTAAACCGATCAGCAGAGCTGGGCCACTCGTCTCTGGCATCATGGGAATACTTCGTACTATTCCCACCATAGGAAGAGAAAAAGCCTACAACTTGAAGAATGCGATATTACTCCCCGAAACGGATCAATGGCGATTTGCACTTCGATGCGAGCAGTGCCCATACCAAATAGCCGTCAGCAGCTTCGATCATCAATGGTAATTACGGTTGTCGGGGAATCAGTACCGTCCTGCTTGTCACCGCTGCTCCACGACCCCGTAAGTTCCTCGGAATGGGCTTCAGCACCGATCCTACGCCGTGCTTCTCGCGTGAGTGATTCTGCATTGCTCGCGCTGCCTGTGTACGAGGACTGCCGAGGCTCTCATTGAATGAGTTGATGCGCTCCACATGTGAGCAGTCGTGACAGAGCAGGATAATACCATCGGTGTCTTTGCTGATTTTGTACATGGTTTGAACCTACTCTCTCTCTATTACTCAAAATGTGCACTATTGAACAGACGAGGCATGACTTACTCGATAAATTAAACCAATCATAGTAGAGTGATTTGAAGGAGCGGCCGTCCCTTCCCCGACGTGAATCGCGTGGTCTGCGGCTGACTCCTCTGGTGGTGCAGTCCTCCGACTCTCGTTGGACGGCTGCACCACATCGCCATCGAATACCAGATCAGATCAGTCGCCGAGATCGGCCGAACGCAACAGGACCCGCTGTCCCTCCGAAGGACGACATCGTGGAATGGCCTGAAGGACTCCTCATCGACTTCCCAGACACGCCTGATTGCGCCCTCGACTAGGAAACTTGGGCATCCAGCTTTAGGACTAGACTTCGTCAGGATGCGTCTTGGTGTTCATGTCGTTGTATCGCACTGGCAGAAACCTCGTCCTTATTTGAGATATGACCGGAAGATGCAGAGGGTCGCGGTATTTGAAGGAGGTATCCTCCCCACGTTCTGTTCCCGCTGGGAACCCGCGCAGATTCCCGAATGGTTGCTCCGTATTGTTGGTCTCGTCTCTCGGGGTAGCCACCGGTGAGTCGCCCGGAAAGAATACTGATGAGTCTCCGTTTTGACCTGCCATGCAGAGACCGCGATCGACGAGTAGGGACGGAGCTATTCGTTCCGGGCAATCTTGCGGCAGTCGTCGCAAAGGTCATCCGTGAACTGCTGCCCGTGTTCGGGCACAGCGCCGCAAATCCGACACACTCGTCCGCTCTCCCGGCACAGGTTCGCCCAGACCTTACCCTTCTCGAGCTCGGCATTGTCCGTCATGAGGAAGAAGTATCGGGCGCGGTGCGCCAACTGAGCACATTATAAGCGTCGGATGGGCGCCAGGAATCGAGGGTACTGATCTTATTAGATCAGTACCGATTCGCGGCATCCGCGATCTGCATCTGACCGGCAGCGGCTCCTCGGAGGACTCGACAAGGCAGCTACGCATTTTGCGGAAGAGCCACGGTCACAACATCCCGACCACGATCTTTGGATTCGTAGAGGCATTGGTCCGCGATTTTGAGCAACTCGACGGAGGTTGACCCATGTTCCGGAAACGCGGCCACACCTACCGAGAGTGTCAGCTGCCCGAGAGGCTTTTTCTTATATTGCAAGCGGAGCCTCTTTACTTCCGAGCGCAGCACATCCGCACGAATGGCCGCGTCCTGTGAAGATGACTCGGGCAGGATGATGGCGAATTCCTCGCCGCCATAGCGGCAGCATATATCGGTGGCGCGAAAGAAATTACGAAATAGATCGGCAAGGGACTGGAGCACCGAGTCTCCCGCATCGTGGCCGAATGTGTCATTGAATCTCTTGAAGTGGTCGAGGTCCAGGAAAAGAACGGCGATGGATTGCTTCTTGCGACCAGCCAATTGCAGCTCTCTTTCGAGCGATTCTTCCAGGAAGCGCCGGTTAAACAGGCGAGTCAGCGGATCACGAATCGACTGTTCACGGAGCGTTTCCCGCAGCTGCAGGCTGGCCAGCGAAAGGGCGATCTGGGAGGCCGCACTGATGGCCAATCGCTGACGCGAGTCCCGAAAACTCATCGCTCCGGAATCGTATCGGAGCTGCGCCGGGCTCTCGAATTCGAGATGCAAAACGCCAACCGTGTTCCCTTGCGCGACCATTGGCACGCATAGAGCCGCGGCAGTGGAACCCTTGGTCAAATGTTGACAGGCGATGCCGTTTCCCGGATGCCCACTCCAGTGAGGCTGGCCACGGCGGAGAGACCAGCATGCGTCGGGAGGAAATGTCGGCGCTAACAGGTCTCGCCCTCCCCACCGAATTGCTGCCTCGATGAGGTCTCGCGACGACCTGAACAAATAGAGCGCTCCCGAGGGAGCGTCTGGGAAAAGCTTTTGCACCGAATTAGCGACGACCGAGCAGGCTTCGTTAACATTTCCACTACACCCCAACAGAGACCCCATTTCGTTCAAGGAGGTCGTCTGTTGTGTGCGGAGCTCCAACTCCTTCACCAATCGGTCCAACGACTGCGCATGTTGCCTCTGCGCTTCGATCGCCCTAGTCTGCTCCGAAACGTCCTCATAGATCAGGTACGCACCCCGTACTTCACCGCTTACCAGCAGCGGGACCCCATGCAGTGCTAGATCAAGGATATGCCCGTCTTTGCGCCGTTGTCGCACGGTCCTGTGGAACGCGTTTCCGGCGAAGATCTGCGGAATCAGTTCTGCGGAGTGCCTGGCCTCATCGGCAGCGATCACCATCCTCCCAATATCAATCGAGGTCAGTTCCTGCCGGTCGTACTGAAAGAGTTTCTCGAACGCGGAATTCGCCAACTCGACCGAGCCTTGCCGGTCAAGGACGACGATCCCTAGCGGGCTATTTTGTATCAGCGAGTCTAAGTAAGTGGTTTGTTCATGCAGATCAATTGCCATGCGCTGCCGCTCGCTGACCTCGGATCCCACGATAAGTCCCACCGCGGACAGCACCAGCATGAGCAGTGCGACTTTGGCGAACAGGACTGCAGTTGGAGGGAACAAATGCATTGCGACTACAATTCCACAATTTAGCGCCAGCAGCCCGATGATAACTCGCCGGATTCCCTGACGCATCGCGATCCAGATGATCGGAATGAAACTCAAATAAAAATAATCGTAACGCCGGTCCTTGGTTCCGAACATCACCCAGAGGACTGCTAACATCGTCAAAGCTTGGCCACAGGTTTCTACGAGCCCGCCAAAAGTGAGCTTCGTTCCGGGGGAATGCGTCCTCTGTGCGTGGAGTTCGGGGAGCGTCGGCGAGAGCCACTTACGAACATGCGGAAATACATGGACGAGAAGAAATGGTGCGATGCCCACCAAGCCGATGGCGTCCCCCAAAAACCACCCTAGCGCGGAAGACCCGTATTCACCCCAAGTAATGCTGTGATCCGCAATCAGGCATGCGACGCCAATGATGGTTGCTAGGGCAGCCGCGGTCGCACTCACGAAAACGTAGCGGACCACATCTCGGCGGCGACGCAGCCGAAGATCGATATGAAGGGGCCCGCGCAACACGTATGCCGCCGCGCCATAACAAGCAGCGACTCCTACGGCATCCACCGTGTTGCTGAAGGACCTGACTGGCCCGGCATAAATAACTGTGCCCGCAAGAGCATCGGCGAAACAAACGAGAATCGCGTACCACGGGCTGACACCCAACAGGAGCGCCATAACCAGGCCGATTGCGGGATACCAGGCAACGAATCCAATGCGGGAAAAGAAAATGACTTCAGGCCGGTTCAGCAGAAGGTATAGCAGCACGAACGAGAGCGAAATGAGGGCATGACGAAAGATCAGGCGTCGCGAGTGCATGAAGGGAAATCTCAGTGCCTGATTGGCTCCCTGTAAGCGGAGGGGATAGCTCAGATGGAACGCCGCCCGATGGTTTCTTCTCAGACGTGGCGGCTCAGATACAAGATGAACATGCCTAAGGTGATCTGCGTGAGAATTCGACCTTCCGAGAAGTACCTAAGTAATGGTTTTGAGTGATCGCTCGGGCAAATAGCGGTCGATTCTGACGCGCGTAGGGTGGTCGGGTGAGATTGGGCCTAGAAGAGGATCGACTTATACACCACCGAGACTTCTGGTCGTGGAAGGTGACCTCGCAAGCCTGGAATTAAAGGTCGAGGTTTTCAGGTCTTTGAAAGCGCTGACTTGCGAAAGGCAATCCTGTTGACATGTGAAGGACATGAAAGTATGCTTGTAGCATGTCCAAGATGATTCAACTTCGTAATGTGCCTGATGCCCTGCACCGCGGCCTGAAAGCTCGCGCTGCCATGGCGGGTATGTCACTTTCGGACTATCTATTAGCGGAGATCAAAGAAATCGCGGAGAGACCAACGCTCGCAGAATTGCGAGAGCGCCTGCATAAGCGTAAGCCAGTTTCGACGCAGATTGATACCGCTCGCTTGGTGCGAGAAGAGCGCGAGGCTCGGTGATCGTCCTCGATGCGTCGGCCGCAGTTGACTGGCTTCTTCAGACACCTGCGGGGCACAGCATCGAGAACCGAATTTATTCGAGAAACGAAACCCTACACGCGCCTCACCTCCTAGATCTTGAGGTCGCGCAGGTACTGAGGCGTCTAGCCCTGCAAGGAGTTGTCTCTATACGTCGTGCTGACGAGGCGGTCCGTGACCTGCTGGATCTCCGTATTGCTCGATATCCTCATCTCGTGCTCCTGCCCCGCATCTGGCAACTCCGTCACACCTTTTCTGCCTACGATGCAGCGTACATCGTGCTTGCCGAAAAACTCGGGGGTACGTTAGTTACTCGGGATCGTCGACTCGCTTCTGCTTCGGGTCATGCCGCAGCCGTCGAGCTGTTCTAATCCGACGGATCGCATCATCAACTCACCCACTGATCGTCGATCGGCGCGGCACACCTCGCCCGTGGGCCTTTATTCCGGCCGATCGGCCGTGAGTCCAAAGCTGCCCGGTGAGGTGAGCGCTAGCTCCAAATGCGGCACCCTTCATTGCCGACAATCCATCCGAAATCCTCAAAAGTTATAAAATGGCTACTCGGGATGGCTTGCCTGCGCTTTTTGCAAGCGTTGATCGGCGGTTGAGTATTCACCGGAGGTGGAATTCAGCTTGAACACGACTCTTCCAGACGAGCGCACCTCCGAGGTTCTCCAGGCGGCAGATTCGACTGCTTCGCTCCCGATTCTGGGTAACCACTATCGAGCGGCTCCACTGTTCTGGACTCTCCAATGCGGCGGTTGGCTGGCGTTTGGTCTCGCGATGTTCACCTGGGGGCTCGATTACTTCAACCCACGCGACGCGTTCGTGAACAAGGCCCTTCTGGTCATCACCGGTTTCGCGATGACTCTCATTCTCCGGTCACTCTACCGGAGAGTTCGCGCGCGAGCTAGAACTCCTCTGGCCTCCGCTCTGCTCATTTTTTCGCTCTCATTCACTGGCGCCGCCATCTGGAGGGAAGTCCAGAGCCTGCTGTTTCAGGTCTATGCCAGCGTGGCGATCCGTGGAAATGTTTCGGTCAGACTCGTCGCGATTCCGCTCGGAACGCTGCTGTACGACGGTTTTGTCCTGTTCGCCTGGTCTCTCCTGTACTACGGCGTCAACGACTGGGTTGAGCTTGAAAGGCAACGGGAGCGCGCCACGAAAGCCGAGGCCATGGCCCATGCCGCCCGCTTGCGCGCGTTGCAGTCGCAACTTGAGCCGCACTTTCTATTTAACACGCTCAATGCCATCTCTACCCTGGTCGTTGAGGGGCAGAACTCAGCTGCGACGAGCATGATCGCCCGGCTCAGTGATTTTCTTCGCCTGACACTCGACACCACTGAGACACCGGAGATCTCGGTTGCCGAGGAGCTGGAATTCGTGCGCCGATACTTGGAAATCGAGCAGCTGCGTTTCGGCGACCGCCTGAAGGTGGCCATCGAAGCTCCCGCCGACGCGATGCATGGCTTGGTGCCCGCTCTCGTGCTCCAGCCGCTAGTAGAGAACGCAGTAAAGCATGGTGTGCTGCCGCGGGAAAAGGGAGGTTCTGTGACTGTGACAGTCGCCAGGAATAACGGCGCCTTGCAACTATGTGTAGCTGATGACGGCCCCGGCCTGCCCCAGGGAGCGGCTGTGACCCGTGCGGTCGGCCTCTCGAACACCGTGGCTCGATTGGCGGAATTGTACGGTGACAAGTCTAGCTTCTCGCTCGACTCCTCCCCAAACAGAGGGGTTACTGCGATCGTGGAAATTCCATTCCGTACCGCGGCACCTCGGTTCGATGACGAGGTCACCCAAGGGGAACGTGGATGATGCGTGTCGTCATCGTGGATGATGAAGAACTCGCCCGCCGTGGTATCAGGACCCGGCTTCAGCGCTCGCCGGGCGTTGAGATTGTCGCCGAGTGCGGGAATGGAACAGAGGCCATTGAGGCTATTCGTCGCACCTCACCAGATCTTGTGTTCCTGGATGTTCAGATGCCCGGCAAGACGGGCTTCGACGTCATCGAAGCGCTCGGGTGCGAAACCTTTCCCCACGTTATTTTCGTGACTGCCCACGATCGTTATGCGGTTCGCGCTTTTGAGGTCAGTGCGCTGGATTATCTCCTCAAGCCGATTGACGATGAGCGTTTTGACATCGCCTTGCGGCGCGCCCGCGAATCGCTTGCGCGGCGTCATGACAGCGATGTCGGGCGGCGGCTGGCGGCGGTTGTTGGCGAAATGGCCGTGGGAGGAAACCACCAATCAGCAGCAACCCGGTCCAATCGCATGGTCGTGCGTTCCGGAGGACGGGTTCTGTTCGTCAAGATTTCGGAGGTCGACTGGGTCGAGGCAACAGGCGATTACGTAACCCTCCACGTCGGAAAGAAATCCTTGCTTCTTCGCGAAACTATCACCAAGATGGAACAAAAACTCGCGCCCGACGGCTTCGCACGTATCCATCGGTCGACAATCGTTAACCTTGAACGGATTGCGGAGATGAGGGCCCTTGATAACGGAGAGTACCGTGTCCTTCTACGCGACGCTACCGAACTGAAGCTTAGCCGCAATTATCGTCTCGCGCTGGGGCGCCTCGTCGGCACTAGCTCCTAACGGGCGATTCCCCTTCTCGGGCCGGTTGGCGATTTCATAATCGTTTTCCGATTTCGCTCGATCTGCAATTTGCTCCCCTATAGTAATTATGCAGGTGCTTAAGCCACCGGGCGCAGTCGTAAGAGTTGACCATCATCATTGCCGAGGTAAATGAAGCCGTCGGGGCCTTGCGCCACCAGACGTATCCGACCAAACTTGCCATATATCAGGCGTTCCTCGAGCACCACATGACCGTCTGCAATGACTAGCCGGTTCAGATGATGCTGAGACATAGAGCCTATAAAAATGCTGCCCCGCCAGGCCGGAAACTTGTCGCCGGCGTAAATGAGCATTCCGCTTGGTGCGATCGCTGGTGTCCAAACCCAAACGGGCTGCTCCATTCCATCTTGTTTGGTGATCCCTTTTCCGATTGGACCACCGGAGTATTCCCAACCATACGAGATGACGGGCCAGCCATAGTTCGCGCCACGTCGAATAACATTCAGCTCGTCACCCCCAAGTGGCCCGTGCTCATGTTCCCAAAGCTCACCAGTCTCTTTATTGAGGACTAATCCTTGGGGATTTCTATGCCCGTAGCTCCAAATCTCGGGGAGCGCATCTTTCACGCCAACAAACGGATTATCGTCCGGCACGCGACCGTCGTCATACAGTCGAATAATCTTGCCGGCGTGGTTCGTAAGTTCCTGCGCGCGGTTCTGGTGGTGCCGATCACCCACCGTCACGAAGAGGTAGTCCCCAATGAAAACCATCCGGCCTCCGTAGTGAAAGCGATCTTCAGAATATGCATTCGCTGTGAAGATCCGTTCTCGATCGACAATACTTTTTTCGCGGAGCCGGAACCGGTCAACAACCGTTGTACTTCGTTCCGGGTCACCGAACGAATAGCTGATGTAAATCCAGCGATTGTTCGCATAGTTCGGGTGAAGTGCGATGTCGTGCAGACCTGCGTCTTCTCCCGTCAAAGCGGGCGGACGTGCCGCATCATGCGCCCCCGTGCTCTTTCCGATAAGCGCTTCAAAACCGCCATCGAGTGGCGTCAGGGAGCCTGATTTCACGTCCACGAGATCAATCTTGGCGCTGCGTCGTTCCACCAAAAGCGCGCGTCCATCTGGCAAGAAGACCATCGCTGAAGGTTGTTGCAGACCGGTGGCCAGGACCTCGACTTGATATCGCACCAACTGGGCATTGAAGACGGTCTGAGCCTGCAAGGAGGCAAATCCGAATACCGCAAAGACTAGTAAACGACGGAGTTCGGCTTTTGTGATCATTCGTCGCGGCTCCTCTTCCCGTTTGCGGGTACGGGACTGCGCCGTCAACTTATGCGCGAACACGCGGAGAAACAACGGCAGAACGACGGAGCGAGGCAATTCTGCGCCCAAGCGAGTTAGATCCTCGGCGAAATGGACCCGAACGGGCCGTGCAAACGAAGTGACGGTTTCTCCGCACAGAAGACGTGCGTCGGTGGCGCGGGCTGAAACGACCGGAGCCTCGAAGTTATTCGGGAAAGGTTGCCGCTACCGATTGCGATTCTTTGTCTGCAACGGTCAATTCGCAAGGAACCGGCGGTCGCCCCTCCACCAGTCGTGTTTTCCAGGCTGAATTTTGAGGAATACTCATTTCCCCTCTTCGAATCGGTCCTTAACATTATCAGGATATCAGGCTGAAGGGCCCGATTTTCTGTTCCTGCTGAGGAGTATCAGCCCTGATCCTCCTGAGGCGAAGGTTCTGCCAGTGCGGCAAGGTTGCGCTTTGAAATCTCTCGACCGCCGGCCTTTCTGCGCAGCCGTTGCCAGGACCGGGCTCACCCGCAGCGCCTGTACACCGGCCAATGAAGACAAACCTACGAATCCTCCTTGGCAGGAAACCGCTCCGTAGTGAAACAGCCGCGCAAGCAGCGCGAGTGCGTGATTGGCTTATGTCCGACAACCTCGGACTGGAAGACAGCTGACGGGGTGGTCACGGCCCCCAAGCCGCATATTCGCCAAGGTCAGGGCGCTGTTCACGCGGTGGAAGCTGGCCCCGAACACCGTGACGCAGCGGTTAGCAGCCTTGCGTTTCTTCGATGCCCATTTTCTGCGCGAGCGCGACGCTCGATTTACCTTCCTGAACTGTCCCGGCCTGGAGGCCACCAACTGGCAAGCCGAACAGGCCATCCGACCGACGGTGGTGGCGCGCAAGGTATGGGTCCGCCCGACAGTACACAGGTTCTAACCCAGTCTTCTCTCCGCGAGCCGAGCCGCTTGGGTCATGAGGTAATTCTGTTCCGGGATGCTCGTTGTCCGGCTTGCCGCAATTCGGTAGTGTTTGACGGCGCTCTCATAATCGCCGACCATTTCTAGCAAATGGGCGCGCACCCCATCGAGACGATAGTGACCAGAAAGCCGAGCGTCGGTATCGAGCGTCCTTAGCAGTTCGAGACCTTTCGAAGGGCCGTGCACCATGGCAACGGCAATTGCATGATTGAGCGTAACCATAGGGCTGGGAGCCACACGTTTCAGCAGTTCGTACAACGCCAGGATCTGCGGCCAATCTGTATCTTCCGCCCGAGACGCTTCGTCATGGACTGCAGCGATCGCCGCCTGTAGCTGATACAGACCGACGGAGCCTTTGGATAGCGCGGCAGTCAAGAGTTCGGTGCCTTCGGAGATTTCGGCCCGGTCCCATAGAGTTCGGTCCTGTTTGTCTAAGGGGATCAATTCCTCGTCAGGTCCGCTTCTTGCATCCCGCCGAGCGTCGGTTAGCAACATGAGCGCCAACAAACCTGTCACCTCGGCATCTTCAGAAAGCAGAGCCTTCGCAGCGCGAGTTAACCGGATAGCCTCACGTGCTAGATCGAGCCGCTGCAAGCGTGCGCCGATGCTGCTGACGTAACCCTCATTGAAGGTCAGATAGAGCACGTGGAGAACTGCAGGCAGCCGTTCCGCGCGCTCCTGCGGGGAAGGCAGGCGGAATGGCACCCCGGAAGCCTTGATGCTTTGCTTCGCTCGGCTGATCCGCTGCGCCATCGTTGCCTCGGGAACGAGGAATGCATTGGCAATTTCCGCCGTGGTTAAACCGCCGACGGCGCGCAGAGTCAGAGCAATCGCCGAGGTCGAAGTGAGAGCGGAGTGGCAGCACATGAACAACAAAATCAGTGTGTCATCCGGGTCCATGTCAGACTCGATCTCGATGGTAGGTACGACAATGTCGGCCTCTCTGCCCACTGCGGTTTCCCTTTCGCGTCGGGCAATTTCGCTGCGCACCTGGTCGGTCATGCGGCGCGATGCGACCTGAATCAACCAACCGCGTGGATTTTCGGGAAAGCCTTCCCGCGGCCATTGCGTGAAGGCCGCTATCATGGCCTCCTGCACCGCGTCCTCGGCGGAGGAAAAGTCGCGAAAGCGGCGAGCGACAGCGCCAAGCACCAGCGGTGCAAGTTCGCGCAACAGATGCTCGGAGGTCGCGTCCCACGGCTTTGTCATCGCACTCTCGTTACAGCATCTCCGGTGGAGGCCCGCTCATAACTGGGCGCACTTCGATCGGCATGTTCAAGGGCTTCCCGCCGGGACCCGGGGCCCCCGACACTTTTGCCGCGATCGCGTAAGCTCGCTCCGGAGACTCGAGATCCACAATCCAATATCCCGCCAGGAATTCCTTGCTCTCCGGAAATACGCCGTCTGTGATGGGCAAGCCATCCTTACCGGCCCGCACCAGCTTAGCCTGATCGGGAAAAGACAGACCTTCGGCTGAGACCAACTCGCCGGATTGGCGAAGCTCCTTGTTGAGACCGACCATAAATGCGATATGTGCCTGGAGGTCTTTTTGCGGCCACTCGGGAACCCCGTGGCCCGCTCGCATCGTGTTCATCATGATGATGTATTTCATCTTCATTCGTCTCCTATGTTTTCATCTGCTGCGGCTTTCCGCGCCTTCGCATGTTCGCTAGAACGCGAGCTGCATTCTCGCCGTTCCGTCATTCGGACTTAGATTGCTCAAAAAACGCGAATCTCCTGACTTCAATCGGCACGTTTGTAGGTGTTCCTCCGGGTCCTGGCGCCGCGGAAATCCGTGCCGCGATGGCATAGGCGCGTTCGGGATTTGCTACGTCAACAATCCAGTAGCCCAGCAGAAACTCCTTCGACTCGGGAAAAATACCGTCTGTGATCGGCATGCCATTTTTCTCACCACGCACTACCTTCGCTTCATTCGCTCCGGCTAGGCCCTGTGTGGCCACAAACTCTCCGGATTCGGTTAGTTCCTTACTCATGCGCCCGAGGACCGCCATATGGGCTTCAATATCCTCATGCGACCAGGCGCGATAGGTGTCAACGCCTGCCTTCGTGCCGGACATCAGCAAAATGTATTTCATAGCTTTCGCTCCTATGTCGTTCGGTTCTCCGTCATGCGGCTACGACTTCTTGTCGGTTTGAAACATCCAGCGGACACCGAATTTGTCGTTCAGTGCGCCGTAGGTGCCGAAAAACTGCTCTTGGAGAGGGTCAGTCACTTCTGCGCCGTCTGAGAGTCTTTTAAATAGAGTTTTCAATTCTTCGAGTGTTCCTCCACTCAGATAGAGGCAAACCGTGTTGCCCCGAATTGGAGTTTGGGCAGGCCGCAGCCAGTCCGACGCAGAAATCTCCAACTTGCCATTTCTGAGCCGGGCATTGACAATTTTCTCGTGCTGAGAGGCAGGCATGAAATCTTTGGCTGGAGAATCCTTAACCTTGGTCGCGGTCAGTTCTCCGCCAAAACAGGATTTGTAGAATTCCATGGCCTGCTGGCATTTTCCATCGAGTAACAGGTATGGCGTCAGGGTGGTCATTTCGTTTCCTCTTTTCTGCATCTTAGCGTCTGCCATCGAACTAGCCGGTAAAGCCGCCAATGCCGCAGCGGAGAGAGCGGAACGAACGAAACGGCGCGGAGATAATTCAGTTGCTTTGCCCATGATCGTTCTCCATCTGAACTGATTCCTTGCCAGACCCTAATCTGCGCTTTCATTGGGTAGTCGGAGCCATCGCGGCGTTTTCTACATCCCTCGAAAATATTTTTTAAAGAAAAAATCAGGCCCAACCTGTCGATTTTTCTCGCCCAGAACCGACATACTAGCGGAGGTTGGGAAATGACGACCGACGATGTGGTGGTTGACGTTAGCCTGGACTGGATGCTGGCCTGCGATGTCCAGCAGCGGTTCATGCAGGGGCGGCGGGCCTGGACCAGCGATTCGGTGGACTATAGCGCCCATTGCCGCCAAGTTCGAGCTCTCGGCGGCGACTGCTATGAGTTCATGCCTCTGGCAAATGAGCGCCTGGCGTTGGTCGTTGGAGATGCCTCCGGCAAAGGTATCGCCGCGGCGCTCATGATCGCCAGTGTGCAGTCCTCACTTCGGACAGGAGCGCTATTCACGGGATCGGACCTGGCCACACTGCTCAAGATCGTGAATCACCAAGCATACGCTTCGTCGCTCGCGGACCGCTACGCAACGGTATTCTACGGAGTCTTTGACAGGGCGACGCGCACGTTACGATACGTGAATGCCGGACACACTCCGCCGATTGTTCTTCGGCGTGACGGCTCAATCGATACGCTCGAGAGGGGCGGAGCGCCGGTTGGAATGTTCCCTGATTCGAGCTATGAGGAGGGAGTCGCGCAGCTTGACCCCAGCGACGTGGTCATCTCCTACACCGACGGAGTCATTGAAGCGGAAAACCAATCGCGCGAGGAGTGGGGAGTTCAAGGCCTGCTGAACGCGGCAGCCGCCCGAGCCAGAGAAGGCGACGAAAATGCTGAACAGCTCGTCCGGTCGATTTTCAACTCCATGGACGACTTCACCCAGGGGTGCCAGACGGATGATGCGACACTGGCAGTTTTGCGGGTGCTCTAACCGCATCCGATGTTGAGGACCCGCTTGTAATAATTTGCAGAAAAAGGAGGGATTCAGAAATGAGGTTAGACAAGAAATTCTCCGCTAAATTACAAAAGAGTCCTCAAAAGGGTGGTTGGACCTACGTCGTCTGGCCTGATTCGGTCAACTTTTTTGGAACCCGGGGATTGGTGAAGGTCAGCGGCACAATCAATAGCCACTCCTTTCGGAGTTCGTTCATGGCTCTGGGTAATGGCACGCATAAACTGCCCGTACGCGCAGACATTCGCCAAGCGATCGGGAAGGATGTAGGCGACACAGTGGCCATATCCCTGGAGGAACGGATCAGATAAATTGCTCCCACAACGCTCTACGCCAACTCGGCGTCCAAACCGAAGGTTTCGGCGATCCCATGGAGTATGAGGAAAGCGTGGCACCCTGGAGCGGGTGGCTGTCAAAATGCCATGACGATGAGAACGGAATTGCTGCGATTCAACGGCGCTGTCGAGCGGGATCCCGCCATCGATGCGTGGATGAAAGCGCATGCAGGTGGATTGGGAGCCATCGCGCAACAATGGTTTGAGGTGATGCGAAAATGCGGGGACGAAGTCCGGGAGCTTTTGCATGACGGCTGTCCAGTTGCATGTTTGGGAGATGCGCCGTTCGGCGACGTCAATGTATTCACTTCGCACGTAAACGTGGGGTTCTTTTACGGCGCAGCGCTGCGGGATCCGGCGCGCTTGCTACAAGGCACCGGAAAGTTCATGCGCCATATGAAGTTGAGACTGGGAACGGCCACCAACGCCGCAGAACTGAGCAGGCTCATCGATGAAGGGTACGCGGATATAAAGGCGCGGGTCGAAAACGGCTAGCTGAGAGATCTGACGGGCAATGAGCTCTGCCGGCGAATGCATTGCCTGTAAGTGTGCCTGCCAGGCAGCAAAGCATCCAAACAAAACAACGAGGGGGTCGAGCCAGCGAAATAGACTCCGAGTTTTTAGTACGGGCGGACTCGGCTGAGGCTGCGAACGTGACACTGCGTCGTATCCCAGAGCTGTGGCGTACAGACCTCCGAGGATCGGAATGCCGCCTTCAATGACGGTTGTCCATTCAATGGGCACAGAGTCTCCTGGATTCTAGAGGATCGTAAACAAGTGTGAATGTACCGCCTTGGCTTGACGCCTCGTTGAGGGCAGTGTTCGAAGCATCGGTGATGTTAGTTCTGCGGATTTGCCGAGCCTGCCTTTGAGACGCCGTCCAATTTTGGGGCCGACTTTTCCTGCTCCTCCATATCCTCTCGGAGCCTTTTTACAAGGTTTGCGATGCCTGTGTGGGTGCTCCAACTTGTGCCCACATTCTTGGAGGCGGACCAAATGACTTTTTTGGACGAAGGCTGCCACACATCCAGGATAAAGAATGATTGCCCGACGTTGACGCTTCCAGTGACACCCGGACTCATCACCTGAACGTAATTGGACTGACCCTTTTCGTACGCGCGAATAACGAGGTCGGCGCCCTTGATATCCGGCACCAGCGTGAACCGTCCCCATTTTTCGAGTTCCTTGCGGCAAGGCTCTTCAAAGGGTGTTGAGTCAACGAGTTCCTTCTTGAAGAGCCCTTTGGTTTTGTAGTAGTGGACGTGGCCGGAGATGATATAGACGGTTTTTGCCTGCAACAATGCTCGCGTCACTTCAGGCTGCCGCGGCGCATCCTGTCCTAAGGTTACGCTGCGGACCACCGTTAGAATCATCCAAACCAGCCACAACAATCGCGACGCTTTCATGTTCCCCCCAGAGTGACGAACCGCGCGGATGGAGTCATGCTGAGGAATATCAGGCATCGCAGAAGCGCGAAAGATTACAAAGGTCATTTAGACCGACGAATCGCGGCAGATTGTTGTAAACATGAGACTCAGAATCCGGACCGGCTACCTTTGCCCCAGAAGGCTTCTGGGAAATCGAATATTCGCGGGACGGAATCTGGAAACATTGTCCCCGGTGTGTTTACCCCGGTGCTCGCTTTGGGAACGCGGAAGTTGGTCACGTACATATCGGGGGGATTGTGGATATTCCCTTCCCACGCTCAATACGCGATGCGCTCTTGGCAGAAGGGCTTGCCAAGGAGCACCACTGGGTTCCAAACTCAGGCTGGAACACATTTCGTATTCGCAGCGAAGAAGGCCTCAGTCATGCTCTCTGGCTCATGCGACTTTCATATATCCGTTGCGCACTGAAGACCGCAACCGATCCGCAGAAACTGTTCGAGCAAGAAAGTGGACAACTGCACCTGAGCCCTCAATTCAAGTCGTTACTCGAACCTTTTGTGCCTAGAACTGCAAACCATCTTCCCGCTGAACCTCTGTCGGCGTAGAGGGCTGCCACCACGACCAAAAGAGCACCCGGCAGCAGGATCACGAGCGAGCCGGGCGCGTAAGTGGAATACCAGATCCGAAGTTCCCTCGTGTTCGAGGTAGCCTTTATCGTTTGGGCTGGTAACGGTGCAGCGCCGTCCGCTTCGAATCTCCTGAGTTCGTCATCGTGAACACCCGCTTTGATCCCCATTAATCACATCGCAAATCAGTGCGATGCCATAGGATCAACCGTACCGTCCGACCACTTGGCGACCGGAACCAAGAATACGGTCAGTCGCTCCGGAGTGTCAGTAAATGCCACAACTACCGGGGAACCCGGCAGCCCTGCGCCCCAGGCTGCAGGGTCAGTTAGTGGAAGGAAAAACATCAGGTGGGGATGCCAGTGCCCGTCACGGTCGCTCAAGTAGCCTTGCTTTGACAGCATGTAGCACATCGCGCCGGATTCCAGCGCCGGCAACTCCCTCTTATCTAGAGCGGTGTAAATATCATCGAAGATCTGAGCTTTGGATCGTGCGACCAATACCAACTCGGTTTTCTTGATCGTGAGTGGAAGATAGGATCGCGCGGCGGGCGGGTTGAGACAGATCGGAGCCCGAAGCTTGGGATTCCAAAACTCAGGATCGTCGATTCCGGCGGACCATGATCGTTCCACCATGCACACGAAACCGTTCTTGCCTTTAACCGCGGCTTCATAACCATGTCGTCCGAGGACCATGACCTCGGCATCTTGTGAGATGGATTCCGGGGCAGCGCTCCGTGCCAGCGCGATCTCGGCATTTCGCTCCATCAGGTATTGGTCGAACGGGGCCATGCTCGGATAGGGTGCTTTGGCGTCCTGTGCCGAGACTTGGCACGCCGCACCCAGTACGGCAACTAGGGCCAAGTTTCTTAATACAATCGTCCTGAGAGCTTTCGGCTTCATTGATTTCTCCTGAGAAAAGGAATTCTCCTCTTGCCAACCCTGGCCTGACGTCGTCTTGGCAACGACAGGCCAAGAGCCGGCTTGAGCGATGCTCGAATATTCAACGTGCGGGAACAGCGGCCGCAGGCCAGTACGGCCTGTCGGCATCCGCCAGTAGGCCGTCTTCGTAGCGGTCGTGGTGGCGTACCCAAGCCATAGAAAAATACAAAGCATCTTCGTCCCGCCCCTTCGGCACCAGGTCGAGATAGTTGTAGGTGTTGACAACGTTTTCGGTCCCGCGAGCGTAGGCGGAATAAGTGTGGAAGATGTCTCCGTTCTTGTCCCTGTAAAAAACGCTGATTCCGGGCGCTTCCGAGCTGGGGAATTCCACGAGGTCGAAGTTGTACTCCACTCTGCCTTTGGCGATCTCGTCCTGGGTGAACGAAGCACGATAGTCGGAGTTGAAATCCGTTCCATACGATGAGACCCAGGCAAATCGCCAACCCATACGCTTCTTGAATGCTTCGAGCTTGGGCAGGGGAGCTCGAGAAACTGCCGCAAAGGACACGTCGCGTTGCGCCAAGTGCACCAATGCGCCATCGGTATGATCCATGTTGAAGGAGCAACTGGGGCAACCCTCTGTCCAATCCGGACCGAACATGAAGTGATAAACGATGAGCTGGCTTCTGCCGTCGAACAGGTTGGCAAGAGTTTTCCTGCCATCCGGTGAATCGAAAACATAATTCTTATCGACTTTGACCCAGGGCAACTGGCGGCGTTCCGCAGCCAGAGCGTCACGCTCGCGCGTGAGCTGCTTTTCTTTGGCCAGTAGTTTCTTGCGAGCCGCAAGCCATTCCTCTCGCGACACTATTTTCGGGCTGTCAATCGTGTTTGTCGACATTTTGATTTTTCCTTTCCTCTGAGTTCGGCAGGACTTCTCCTGCTCGGTTCTTGCGAGACACTTTCACGGCCAACGCTGCCAGCCCGCCGGTAGAGACCGCCCCGACAACGATTAGCCCCCCGGTTGCACAGCAGAATGGACACATCGTTCACCTCCCGGGTGGCGAAGCTTGACTGCTAAGCCGCCTCTATGGGGATGACGCGTGAAGGGAGTCGCTTTCGACAGAGCAACCGGAGGAAATTATCCCCGTCTTTGAAGCAGGAACTGTCTAACTGCCGGGTCCTCGGCGAGACCAATCGCCCGGTCGAAAGCATCTGCGGCCTCCGATGTCCTCGCTAGCCGTTGCAACAAGTGAGCGCGAACCGCCCAGTAGGGCTGATACCCCGAGACGGACTCGGGATCGATCGCGTCCAGTACCGCCAGCCCCGCTTCAGGTCCCCTCGCTTCGGCTACTGCCGCGGCGTGTCCGGTTCGCGTGCCGAGCGTCGGAGATATGCGGATCAGCTGTTCGTAGAAGAGCATGATCGCACCCCACTCAGTCCGACCACTGCGCGCCCGCTCAGCATGTACCGACTGAATCGCGGCCTCGAGTTGAAAGCGGCCGCTGCGGCCGCGACTCGACGCTTCGGCGAGATGGCGTTCCGCTTCTTCGATTAATGGCGGAGACCACTGCTCGGAATCCTGCTCCGAGAGAGGAATATAGCGGCCTTCCGGTCCACGCCGCGCGCGCCGCCGCGCTTCACAGTGGAGCATGAGAGCCAGCAGCCCGCGAACCTCCGCTTCCCTCGGCATTAACTGAAGAAGAACGCGTCCGAGCCAGATCGCTTCCTCGGCAAGCTCCCGGCCGCTCTGATCGACGCCCGCCATATCGTCCCAGCCAATACCGAAGGCGGCGTAAATCGCTTCGAGGACTGCATCGAGTCGCTGCGGCAGTTCGCGCTCTTGCGGAACTTCGAACTGAATACCGCCGTCGCGGATCTTCGTCTTGGCACGCACCAGTCGCTGCCCCATCGTGGCGGGAGAAATCAAGAATGCGCGAGCAATGCGCGCGGCATCCAGGCCGAGAACGGTCTGAAGCATGAGCGGCGTGTGCATCGCCGGGTCGATCGCCGGATGAGCGCATACGAACAGCAGTTTCAACCGGTCATCTGGAAACTCTGCCGGCAACGTCACCTCGCGTTCCTCCCTTAGGAGTTGGAGAGTGGGCTCACTTGCTACGGCCACTTGTAGATGACGCACCAGATCGATAAAGGAGCGGCGCGCTGCCGTCAGCAGCCAGGCCTCCGGATTTTGCGGCACCCCGTCTCGCGGCCAAGCCTTGAGTGCAGCTACCAGCGCATTGCTGAGGGCGTCCTCCGCGCTGGCCACGTCTCGCGTCTGCGAGGAAAGATAGGCCACCAGACGACCGTACGACTCGCGGGCCACCCGCTCGATCGCGCGATGAGTGCTCTCCTGGCCGCTTCCGTTCATCACGTGATCCGGTGCTTGGCTGCGGGTGCTAGGGCACGGACCTCGACCGCACCCGTCGCGGCCGTCGGGCAGCGCGCGGCCCAATCAAGCGCCGCGTCAAGCGAGGGGAGTTCCATGATTATGAATCCCCCCAGTTGCTCCTTGGTGTCAGCGAAGGGGCCATCCTGTACGCGCCGCTTTCCTTCCTTAAGCCGCACTGTGGTTCCAGTCTCCGGCACTTCAAGCGGATCGCCCGCGAGGTAGCTGCCGGATTCGACGAGGGCCTTGTGGTATTCGCGCCAAGCACCGGTGTAGGAGTCGGTTCCGTCGCTCTTCCGTGCCGCGAAAGCTTCCGGTAATTCGTAGATCAGCAGGGCAAATTGCATCAGAATTTCTCCTATGGGGAACAATTTTAAGCGCCTTTGCGCGCTTGAACGTATGACGGGTGGGAATAGGCCATTTCGACAGATTTTTGGAAATCTCCAGAAATTTCAAGCAGGCACAGACGAATCGAGGACTGTCAACGTCAAAGTAGCGTCTGTCGGGGATCGACCAGTACCGACGAGCGTCCTAGCAAGAACTGTCGCATTGCTGGCGAGAAGCCGACCCCTCATTACTAATCCGTGCGCCGATTTGTGCCGACTGCACGTCGGCTGGAACTCCGGCCAACTCTTGCTCGCGAGCAGCAGTTCCAGCAGGAAGGCTGTTTCTCTCTACGGCCGGCGAAGCATCTTGCCCTTCGACTAGATACTTGCAGTTGTCTTTCATGATTCCCATGTTCGCTTGATCGACCGACCGGGACGCTATTGCAGAAGCACAGTGCAGCAGGTAGAGCATGTCCTCGACCGAGCAGAATTCAAAGACACAATCCAACTTCGTCAACTCAAGTACGTGCTCGACCTGGTTCATGACATTCATCAGCTGAAACCTGATCGTGTGAGAACAGGCCCACTCCCGTAGACCCAACAAGACACCCAACCCAGCGGCGTCGATGCGGTCAACCTGCGCCAGGTCAAGTATCAGTGTCCGAGTGTGTGTCTGTCTAAGCGCCGCATTGCGCAAGATCGCGTAGGCATCCCCGATTACAATTCGGCCTTGACACCGTAGGACGGTACTGTCTCCCAATTTCTGTGGGGTCGCATTCAGCATGACTATCTCCTTGGCTCATCCTGAAGATTTCTGAATCAGACTGAGCTTCTGACGGTATCGTCCGGTTAAACCTCGGCTCTACTCGTATGTCGAACGGGAGTTGGCGAGATCGACCGATTCTCCGTCTTTATTTTTGGGGACGAGTTGTGCGGCCTCGAAAAAGAGAAAAATCGCCGGCACGGTCAGAGCCTAAAATCCTTCCAGTCGCTTGTCTGGATCATCGGCAAGCCAGGGTTAGGTCGGGAAGCCAGTTCGACGCACGCGCTTGCGAGCCCTCGGTGGACTTTGGCCTTGGGCGGTACGGTAATCGCGCTTTCACCACCTGTGCCGTTTCATCTTGGAAAAGTGAAGAGCTCGACGAGCGCCCTGACGCGCTCCTTCTGACGGCTGCGCGGAAATCGCCTGGTTCTTGTTAGCTCGGCGATTCCATGGAGGCTCGCCCAAAACAGTTCCGATAGAACCTCTGGCTTCGAGCTCTGCCCCTGAAACAACTCCAGGAGTTGGGAAAACGCGAATCGCAGCTCCGGTGGAGTAGCCGCCTCATCGAATGGTACGCTCAGGCTGAGCGAAAACATCACTTCATACAGTGCGGGTGAAGACGCGGCGAACTCCAGATATGCGGCCGCGACCGATGCGACCGTATTTCCACGCTTAACCCGTTTCCGTGCCTTCTCCAAAGCCAGGCCTATCTCCTGGAAACCCTCGATAGCAACCGCGGCGAGAATTCCTTCGCGGCTTCCGAAATGAGTGTACAAGACCGGTTGGCTGTATGAAATTTCGTCGGATAGCCGCCGAACGGTTACGTTGGACCACCCTTCAAGCTCCGCGATTCGTCGTGCAGCACTGAGGATCTGTGCCCGGCGGGCCTGCTTGTCACGCAGTTTTCGTTCCGCAATTCGGTTAGCTGCAGGCATCTTTGCCATCGATAGGAAGTATAGCGCCGCTAGGATGAACGCGGTAGACGTTGAATCCTTTACGAACGCTTCGCATCAAACCTATCGTTGCTAGATTTTCTAGGAGACAAACATTCTATGCACACCGCTATCCCGCTTTCTGTGGCTGCCCTCATGGCTGTGGGGATCATTGTTATCGGTTGTTTCTACCTTGTATCTCCTGAACGAATCTCAGGAACTTTTGGTCTTAAGCCACCTGCATCCGATGCTGACACTCGTGCCTGGCTACGTCCTAAAGGAATTCGGGACGTCGTAGCGGGATTGGTCGTGCTGACGATGATGCTGACCGGGGGCAGGCAGTCGGTAGGCATAGCTCTACTCGTTCAAGCCATCATCCCTTTTGGCGACATGTCAATCATTCTGGGGTCGGGCGGGTCGAAGTCGCGAGCGTTCTCAGTTCATGGCACAACCTGCGCGGCGATGCTTGTCGTCGGGCTCTGGTTGATCCATACCATTTGAGCCGGCGACGGTTAGAAAAGAGGAGGGACGATGAACCATTGGATGTGGCCGGTATCTCTCGTTGGCATTTTAGGCACCGCCGTGGTGTGTGGTACGGACATGTTCTTTTTGACTATCGGCCGTCCCGCGCTCAGATTGGCCTCACCATCTGCCGGAACCGAGGTCATGGGATTTCTCCACATGTTCGCCGATGCCCGGATGCCGATCTGGGGCGTCTCGGCGATCTTGTCCAACTTCTTGCTGGTCGTGTTAAGCAGGAGTGGACAGCGCTGGTTCTATTTCGCATCGCTCTTCATGCTGATTCTGTTCGTCGTTATCTATGCTCGCGTGTCAAAACCTATTAATCGGCTTCAAACCGAAGCGGCAAGAACCGGAGAAAGCCTCGACAATGGTCGGGAACTACAGGCGTCGTGGGATAGATCGGTAATGATCCGTGTTCCGCTGCTCGTTGTGTCCCTGCTTGCCCAGTGCCTCGTGTTGCTAGTCGCTTCGGCGTAAATGTGGCTCGTGCGCTCCCCTTTGAAGAATCAGGAGCTTTTCGGCGATGGATCTCGACAAGTCGGCCTCTCGCCAGCAATCGGTCGATCACTGCAGCACGTCTGTCGGTACGAGTCTCCGAAGGTAGACAGATGCTGCCGCGTCGATTCCGCATTTGCCCCGACGTCGACGATCGTAGTCTCCGCATCCGCGACCAGCCGGCCCGAACCGAGCGGAGAGACAATTTGCACAGTATTGGTGAAACGCGACTACCAATTCATTTGGCGCATCCGCTCAAGGATGAGCACGCTGTAGTTATTCATGCGCCCGGGCCGTCGCTTCAGGGGAGCCGGCAGAATCGCGGCGAGTCGTGCCGCCTGTTCCCGGCCGATACTCCGAGCCGCGGTTCCGTCGTAGTAACGACACGCCGACTCTGCACCATAAATACCAGGGCCCCATTCAACCACGTTGAGGTAGATCTCCAGAATACGTCGCTTGCCGAGAACGAATTCGGCGACCGGCACCAGGGTGAACTCCGCACCCTTGCGGAGGACCGAGCGGCCCGTTCCGAAAAATAGGTTCTTTACAAGTTGCTGCGTAATGGTGGAAGCGCCGCGAGTGCGACCGTCTTCCAAATCGTTTTCGGCAGCGATTTGGATCTCGTGCCAATCGAACCCGTGGTGCTGGTAGAAGCGCGCGTCCTCCGCGGCGACCACAGCGTGCTGGAGATCGGGCGAGATTTGGCTGAGCGGAATGAATTTGTAGCGTTCGTGATACGGGGTGTGGTGAATCCAGGCCTGCAACCGGCGCTGGATGTGCACCGCGGTTGACGGTGGGTCGATCCACCGGGCGGCCAGAAGGATCAGCGCGGCAAGCGACCAAACAAGCAGCAGACCGGTCACAAGCCATCGTACAAAGGATCGGAGAAAACCCTTGCGAAGCGGAGTCTTGTGGTGTGTGTCCGGCTTTTCAGTCACATTTCAGAATACTAGCCTGGGCTGGGTTGCCGCTTATGCCTGATCTTAGGCGCGAACACGGAGGCCTGCGCTCTGTTCAGGCCAGTCGGGCCGAAGCTCCTTGGTCGGGAATGACCGACCCCGCTGCAAATACACAGTGGGATTAGTATCGAGAGGCCGGCTTGGAAATAGTGTGGTACTGCTGAATTCCGCTCCCGCCCGATCTCCTCCAATCCCGTTTGTCGACCGCGAGGATAAAACGCCGAAGGGTTTCGAAGATTACTACGAATTGCCGGCTATCCGGGAATTGCCGCAGTTTGCCGTAGAGCTGATCCCGATGCTGTTCCAAGACGATACGCACTACTTGGCTGGGCGACCTGGACGCCGGTCTTTGAGAAACATTGCTGAACAGTGGCTTTGACGCAGATGAATGAACAAATTCAGGCTCTGGGCTGCGGGGTACAACCAAGTGAGTCTCTGGCGGTGTCAAAGTAGCCATAAGGACTGTCACGGGTAGTGCGCGATGGCCGGAGGTGTGGCCGAACGAGAGCTAAGGCCCCGGCTCAGCACGGCGTTGACCGTTCTTTGCGCACAGAGGGCACCCCTCACTCAGGTTTAACGCAATAATCGGCTCGTCGCGCGTTCGTCAAGAGAAGCCAAGAAGGCCAGGCTAGCGAAGTATCTCCGCGGAGGACTCCATGATTCATGGCAGCTGGCAGGGAATGCAGGTCAGATTCACGCTTTTACTTCTCGCTGTATTTCTAACCATAGTCGGGGTTGTCTCTCTGCAGCCATTTCAGGCGTCTTCGGATGCGCCTTCGCCGGTTGCTACTTACTCGCAAGGTCTGTTGCGAGTCACCATTCCTTACGATGCCCTGCATACCGGAGCCGGACAATTCACCGTAGAAGTCTTGAATCCGGAAGATCAGGTTCTGGGCCGCACAGAGCAACGGGTCGAAGTCACGGCGCGGAACGGACACCTGCAAAGTGCGGTCAAGCTGGAGAAGCCGCTGGCGGTCGACGATCTGGTGTGGCATCGCGTCCGGTACCGGTTTGAATATGATGACGCTAAAAAGCCCGCAGTTGAAGGTACGGAATCGATCTCGTCGATTCTGCGCAGGCCG
>Ga0210402_10000774_pt1 | contig 34618 bp, 36 predicted proteins | sample IncBWC7MmetaG_FD_161055 | JGI IMG/M metagenome (GOLD analysis project Ga0210402, IMG submission 161055) | Forest soil microbial communities from Barre Woods Harvard Forest LTER site, Petersham, Massachusetts, United States - Inc-BW-C-7-M | ecosystem: Environmental > Terrestrial > Soil >...
CTGACGAACGTGGAGCCCGCAGGCAGGGTGTCCACGACCGACACGGTATTCGCCGATGAGGGACCGTTGTTCGTCACGGCGAGCGTGAAGGTAATCGGATTGCTCCCGAATGCAACCGGGGCGGCCGTGTTCTTCACGATCGACAGATCGGCCGCGACCGCGAAGTTGACGATCTGGCTGAGCTCCGTGGCTGAGAGGCATTGCGTCGACGTCGCGGGAAGAAGGGCCAGCGCGGCAGCCTTCGCGTTCGCGGCGGCCTTCGACGGCTGACCGGTGACGAAGTTCAAGATGGCCTTGGTCTGTCCGGGGGCCAGCGTGATCGAGTAAACCCAGAACGGGTTGTCGTTTCCGTTCGCGAAGAAGATGTTGGAAACGGGAGTCGGCGCCCCGGTCCCTTGCAGCACGTGACCGATGCGAGGGTCACTCGTGGTCTTGCCCGAGAAGTTCTGAAAGGTGGTAACCCAGGTGTCGGTCGTCTGGGCCACGGCATCACCGTTCGAGGAATTGACGATGACGGTGTTGGAGTCGGAGCCAAGATTGTTCGAGGTGAGCATCGTGAACGTCACCGGCGAGCCGGAGGTATTCGTGAAGAAGTTCATATAGCGTGCGTAGGCATCGTTCGGCGGAACGTAGACCTTTCTCTTGACCGAGAGCGCGCCGATCGTTTGTGCCGGGAATGCGATCTGCCGGTTCGTGCAGTTCGGACCGGCAGGGACGGTTGCGTCGAAGGCCGCCGGTCCGTTCTTGTTGTAGATCGCGAAGGCGGCGTTGCCGGTTTGGCACTGAGTGGTGGCATTCGTCAGGCTCACGCAAAGGGTTTGGTAGCCATCGAACATGTCGTTCAGAGTCGACATGGTGGTGCCGCCGGCGCTCGTCGAGGCGGCCACGGCGTGCGTGTACGAGGCTTCCGACGCGGCGCCGGATGCGGACGAGGTGGTGCTGAAGGTGATGTTGGTGTTGATGAAGTACTTCAGACCGCTGGCGTCGATCAATCCGATCGATCCCGTTGCGGTGGCTCGGGGATGGAAGGCTTGGGTCACCGGCGTCAGTCCGTGAAGCCGTTTGGCCAATTTGGCCGCCTTCTTCGCCTGGTTCTGAGCGACAGCGGCCGCGTGTCTTGCCGCACGGTCCGAGGCAACATCCGTTGCCTTGGGCGTCAGTCCGTGAAGCCGTTTGGCCAATTTGGCAGCCTTCTTCGCCTCGTTCTCAGCGACCGCGGCCGCGTGTCTTGCCGCCTGGTCCGACGCAGCATCCGTAGCCTTGGGGACCAAGACTGTCTGATTGGCCAGTGCACGGACCACCGAGGATCGATCGGTAACCGCGACATCGGCGTAGAGAATCGAGGATGTCAGGAAGAGAACTGCCACGGCTAATGCTTTTTTCACACGCACCTCACTTGTTTCCACGAACGCAATTCGCGGTAAAACCTGCTGAATGGGGACGAACCGGCCGAAGTTTAACCGATGCGCTAGTCTGGTCGCTACTAAAATTGGAATGTCTATGACCCAACGCACACGCCACCGTGATCTCTTACATGCCTTCATTATCTCAGTAATCGTGATTCTGTCCACCTTCTCCTGCCATCGGGCCGAGCGTCCGAACGTCCTGGTCATAACCATCGACACCCTTCGCGTCGATCACCTCGGCTGCTACGGTTTCACGCTGGCCCACACGCCCGCGATCGACAAGCTGGCCGGCGAGAGCGTGCGCTTTACCGATGCCATCGCATCCGCGCCGATCACGATGCCGGCGCACTCGTCGATCTTCACCGGCCTCTTTCCCCCGGCTCACGGGGTTCGCGACAACGGCGCATACGCTCTTGGAGAGAACGCGGTTACGCTCGCCGATCGCCTCCGCGCCGCCGGCTACACCACGCACGCCTTCGTCTCCGCGCTGGTGCTGAACCGCCGCTACAACCTCAGTAAAGGCTTCGAGACCTACGACGATGACCTCTGGGCCGAGGACGACCCGAAGCTGTTCATGATCCGCGAGCGACAGGCGCCGAAGACCGCCGATCGTTTCCTGCAGTGGTTCGGCGACTGGAACAAGTCCCACGCGAAGCCGTTCTTCACCTGGATTCACTTCTTCGATCCACATCAACCATACCGGCCATCGCTCGCCGACATTGCGGTCGCGGTCTCTCCGTACGACGCCGAGATCGCCGGTGTCGACCGGCAGATCGGGAGGATCGTCGATACTCTCCGCAAGACCGGCCAGCTCGACAACACGCTGTTGATCCTGATTGCCGATCACGGCGAAAGCCTGGGCGAGCACGGCGAGCAGACGCACGCCATTTTCGTCTACGACGCGACCGTGCACATCCCTCTGATGATTCGCTATCGGCCGGCGTTCACCCCCTCCGTCTACTCCGCGCCGGCGCGCTCGGTCGACGTCGTTCCCACCGTGCTGGGCATCCTCGGCCTGCCTGGTGGCGAATCGACCGACGGGCACGACCTCGGTGCCGCGATTCGCGGGAAAGAGCCTGCGCCGGAGCTTCCGCAGTACTCGGAATCGCTCCTTTCGGAAGTCGGCTTCGGCATGGCTCCTCTGTTCGCGGTTCGCGACGATGGCTACAAATACATCCGCGCTCCCCGCCCCGAGCTATACGACCTCCGCAACGATCCGCACGAGCTGAACAACATTCTGGCGAAGTTCCCGCGCATCGGCGCGAAGCTCGACGCGGAGCTGACGCAACTGATGAAAGGCAGCGACCGTCACGCGGTGAAAGCAGCAGCCAGCCCGATGACACGCGAGACCGAGGAGTCGCTTCAAGCTCTCGGCTATCTCGCCTCACACGCGGAACGTTCCGGCATGCAGGGAATGGATCCGAAGGATGGATTGCCGATCCACAACAAGCTGGAAGAGGCTCGACATTTTGCGCAGCAGAAGAAGTGGGGGCAGGCCGAGGCCAAGTGCCTGGAGGTCGTGGCGCTGACGCCGCGGAACGTTTCCGCGATCAACGTCCTCGGCCTCATCGGAGTCAAAACCGGCGACCACGTGAAAGCGGTGAAGTACTACCAGGAGTCGCTGGCCATCGATCCGAAGCAATTCCGCGTATTTGGAGTTCTCGGCGGAATCGCACTCACCGAGGGCGACCTCGAGCACGCTCAGAAGAATTTTCAGACCGCGCTTGCGATCAATCCCCACTTTGCGGAGGCCATGGCCAATCTGGGGTTCATCGAAGCGCTTCGCGGCCGCGATCTCGCGGCCGAGCAGTGGTATCGAAAGGGAGTGGCGGCCGACCCGACGTTTCCACGCGTCTACCGCCGGCTCGGCGATCTTTACTACGACCGGAAAGACTTCGCCCACGCCTACGCCAACTACGCCAAAGTCATCCAGATCGAGCCGTCGGACGTTCGCGCGATCGTGCAGGCCGGAAACTGCGCGCGCCGCCTCAACCACAATGACGAAGCCGATAGATTCTTCCGCCGCGCCGAAGTGCTGCGTCCCAACGGATGGATCCCGACCTACAACCGGGCCTGCCTGATGGCCGCGGCCGGAAAACCGCAGGAAGCGTTGACGACACTCGATGCCTTGGCCCAACGCCACACCGTACCCATCGCCCTCATCGAGCGAGACACAGACTTGGCCTCGATGCGGTCACTGCCCGGCTACCCCGCCTTGAAACGAAAACTGACAGACACCGGAGACGACGACATCGAGGACAACTGACGCGCGCCGAACGGTCACACGGTTACCGCCTCCGAGACCTCCGCCCCCTTCGGCACGACCACGATTCCCGAATCGGTCACGGTGAAGCGCTGGCGATCGGCTTCGAGGTCGTAACCGATGGTCGTGTTCGGCGGGATCTTCACCCCTTTGTCGATGATCGTCCGTTTGATCTTCGAATGGCGGCCGATCTCCACGCCGTCCATCAGGATCGATTCGTCGACGTCGGTGTACGAATGGATGCGGACGCGCGGATGGAGCACGCTGCGGTTGATCGTACCGCCGGAGATGATCACGCCGGCGGAGACGAGCGAGTCGGTGGCGATTCCGATGCGCTGCGACTTGGAGTCGGCGAAAACGAACTTGGCCGGCGGCAGGTTCAGCGGCGACGAGACCATCGGCCACTGGGCGTTGTAGAGATTGAAGAGGGGGGTGACGGCGACGAGATCGAGCGACGCCGCGAAGTACGAATCGATCGTCCCGACGTCGCGCCAGTATCCACGATTGATCTCCGCCTCGCCCGGCACGTAGTTCTGGCCGAAATCGTAGGCGAAGACCTTCATCCGCGGGTACATGGCCGGGATGATCTCCTTGCCGAAGTCGTGTGCCGCGTCGCGCAAGGCGTTGCGCTGCAATACGTCGATCATCACGTTGGCCTTGAAGATGTAGTTGCCCATCGAGGCCAGGACCATATCCGGCCGACCCGGAATCGTCTTCGCCCCCTCTTTCGGTTTCTCTACGAAGCCGGTCACGCGCCAGTCGCTGTCGACTTCGACGATGCCGAAGTGATGGGCTTCCTCCACCGGCACGGGAATGGTGGCGATGGTCAGATCGGCGTCATTGGTCAGGTGCTCCTGCAGCATCTGGTTCACATCCATCTTGTAGATGTGATCGCCGCCGAAGACGCAGACGAACTCCGGCTGCTCATCGAAGATCAGCTCGAGGTTCTGAAAGACCGCGTCCGCGGTGCCGCGGAACCAGAACGGTCCCTTGCGCATCTGCGCCGGCACGATGTCGACGTACTGGCCGATCTCGGGCACCAGCCGCCACGTGCGGGTGATGTGCTCGATGAGCGAGTTCGATTTGAACTGCGTCATCACCTTGATTTTGAAGAAGCCGGAGTTGATGAAGTTGTTGATGACGAAGTCGATGATGCGATAGCGGCCGCCGAACGGCACCGCCGGCTTGGCGCGGTCACGCGTCAGCGGGTAGAGCCGCTCGCCCATGCCGCCGGCGAGGATCATCGTCAGAATGTTGCGGCGCGCCAGTGATCCGTACATGTGCGGTGGATTCTTTCTCCAACCGGCCCCCGAAGCAATTCATGTGCTAAAACGCTTTGTCGGAAGATGGCCGAAAAGGACTACTACGACATCCTCGGCGTGAAGAAGGCCGCCGGTGCTGATGAGATCAAGAAGGCCTACCGCGCCCTGGCGAAGAAGTTCCATCCCGACAAGAACAAGGGCAACAAGGACGCGGAGAACAAGTTCAAGGAGATCTCCGAGGCCTACGCCGTTCTTTCCGACAAGGAAAAACGCGAACAGTACGACCGCCTGGGGAAGGAAGCGTTCCACTTCGGGGGGCAGGGCGGAGCCAATCCCTTTCAGGGCGGCAGCCCCTTCGGAGGATTCGATTTCTCGCAGTTCAGCGGCGGCGGCGCGCGCGCGCGCGGCGGCCGGCGCTCGACGGGCGGGGGAGGATTCACCGACATCTTCTCGGACCTCTTCGGCGGCGGCGGCAGTTTCGAACAGGGGCCGCAGCGCGGCGCCGATCTCGAAGCAGAGCTGACGATCGATTTTCGCGACGCCATCCTCGGCACCACCATGGATCTGGTCATCGGCGGCAAGGGAGTCAAGGTCAAAATCCCCGAGGGCGTCTCGGACGGACAGCGAATCCGCCTGCGCGGTAAAGGTGCTCCCGGCGGAAACAGCGGGCAGGCGGGAGATCTGAACGTGCTCATTCACATCCGCCCACACCCGCTTTTCGAGCGGCGCGGCGACGACATCTACATCGACCTCCCGATCAAAGTCGGCGAGGCGATCCGCGGCGGTGAAGTGGAAGTGCCGACCATCCATGGCCCCGTGCGCGCGCGCATTCCAGCGGGCACCCAGGGCGGCCAGACCTTTCGTCTGCGGGGCAAGGGCGTGAAGAAGAAGGCCGGCGCTTTCGGCGATCACTATTACCGCGTCGAAGTCACCGTACCGAAGAGCACCGCTCCCGAGGTGCTCGAAGCGGCCGATGCGATCGATGCCTCGTATGAAGAGGATCCGCGGGCGAAGCTGAACACGGGACTGTAAATTGGTTGTCAGACCTTGTTGAGGTTAAGCCTTGCTTCTCGGAGATTTTGACGTTCTTGGTGAACGTCGAGGTCGGATGGAAAAAACTCGGGAAATGTCACTCCATCCATTAGGAGAAGACACCATGGCTGAGCAAACCAGAAGACACTTGACCGTGAATCTACCGATTCTCACATTTCTGCTCTTCCTGACTGTCGATCTGAACGCTCTAGGCGTGAAGCCGGACGCTCAAAGCGCCAAACCCGAAGGCGGTACGATCGGAATGACGATCCTTAACGAACCTTCCGCTACCGCAACGACGACGGCCGGCCGGCTGGCATGGCAGTGGACTGTCGATGAGCGCATCGCTGCGCGGTGCAACCCGGAGGCGGCGCGGGTACGTGTACGTGGCACGAGCCCTGGGGCTTCGGCGATGTCAGTAGTGGGCATTCAAAAAACACATGCCGACGTGATCTCCGGGAAGACGCATCCAGAACTGTTCCTGCCGACGGAGCTGTTTGAGGCCGTCGTCCGTGGCGCGTTCCTCCAGGATGGCTGGCGCGAGGTCTACGCGAGCGATATAGCGAAGGTTGGTTTGCCGAGTGACTTCCTAGCGTCACTTGAGCGAATCAGCGCGTCATATCTTCCGCTGCTGCGTGAGCAAGAGCAGATTCGCTCGCACCGCTCGCAGTTCGGACCAGCGGAACGCGCAGTCGCCATCGCGCGATTGGCAACCTTGGACATAGAGATTTGTCGTGTGCGTCACACCGCGCTCTTGGCGGCACATGCACGATTTGGCGTCGCGCTCGACCGCTTCCTCTATGGGCCAGTCGCTCGCTCACGAACGATGTATTTCGACGAGCTGTCCGACGCCGTTTCGTTGACTACGCGCGAGAAGGGATGCCGCTGATGCGCGCCCGACTCGGATTGGCGATGCTTCTTCTTGGTCTGAGTATGACGGTCTCCGCGGGAACGCTCACCGTTGATGTGCACGCCTCATACGTCGATGATGGCAGCACCAACGGCTACATCGGCAGCGCCGGATACTACTCCTGGGACCGCGCTTGGTGGGAGCAGGAAACCGATTTCAGCTTTGGCGTGACGCAGGTTATCAATGGTTCTAGCTACTGGTCGGGAACCGTTGTTAGCGACTCATGGAACCACTATCTCCGTTCTGGCTATGTCCAGCAAGGTCAATGCTACACGACCGACCTAAGCGTTCAGGTGTTCACTCCGGACTCGTCCTACCCAATTGACGCCGGCAACGACAGCGACACGGCTTGCGTGCCTACGTATTGTTTTCTCTACGCTTGGAAATGGGCAGACGGGAATATCAGCGCTTTACCGCAGACGGGAAGATATTTGTGCGGCACTACGATCTCGCTGTACGTCATAGAGGTCACACCCGGCTGGCAGTTCGACGGCTGGAGTGGCGATGTCAACTCAAGCGATCCCAGTATCACCGTCACGCTAAACGCCAACAAGAGCGTATGGGCCAGCTTCTCGAGCATCCCGCCACCACCAGATCCCGGGCCTCCCGACATTGGTGACGGCTGTAATCCACAGTGCAGTCCGATCATCATCAACTTTGAAAACGGCGGCTATCGTTTGACCGGTGCAAATGCTCCCGTCTCGTTCGATATGCTCGGTAATGGCCATCCTGTCCTCATGGGCTGGACAGCGGCCGGAGCAGATGAAGCATTCTTGTGGCTCGACCGGAATCACAGTGGCAGGGTTACGAACGGTTCGCAACTTTTCGGCAACTTCACCCCCCTCCTGAACGGCCATCTGGCGAAGAACGGATTTGAAGCACTGGCCGAGTTCGATGAAAATCATGACGGCGTTATCGATGACCATGACCCGATCTGGTCGCAACTGCTTCTCTGACGCGACCTGAATCACAATGGTATCTGCGAGCCGAACGAAGTCTCATCGCTTGAAACCAGCGGCATCATTGCCATCGACTTGCACGATCACTGGTCCGGCAAGCATGATCAGTGGGGCAATGCTTTCCGGTACGAATCGCTTATCTCCATCAGAATTAAGTCAGGACATGGCGAGCACGAACAATCGATCTACGACGTCTTCTTTGTGTCTGTTTCCCAGTGATCTACTTCGTCTGATGGACGATGGGACTTAACTGTTTTTCTGTGCCGTCGATCGTCCCGCCGGCCGGCGGTGTCGTCATCGCATCCAGCCGGGCGTCGTCGCCCAGGAGCACCCCGGGAAAGGTACACTTCACGCCCCTGCATGAACATCGAGCTCCTTCGCGCCGACGTTTCCTCTCTCAAGGTCGACGCCATCATCAACCCGGCCTCGGCCAGCAAACCGGTGGCGGATTTCGGGCCGGTGCCGGTCGGGCATGCGGTCGTCACCAGCGGCGGCAACGTCCTCTGCAAGTTCGTCATCCACGCCATCGTCCCGCGCAACGGAGACGGCGATGAAGATGCGAAGCTGCGCAATGCCATGTGGGCGGCACTCAAACGCGCCGAGGAGCTGGCGATCGCCTCGGTAGCCATGCCGCCGGTACCGGGTTCCTTCGGATTTGAACCGGGACGCTGCTCACGCGTCCTGATTTCGACCACGCTAGACTTCCGGCCGCACGCACGTTCGTTGCAGCGTGTCGTCTTCTGCGCGTTCAGCGAGAACGCCTACGGCGAGCTCCGGCTCGCGCTCGAGGAGCACAAGGATTGATTCCACCCGGACAAATCTTCGTCATCGGCGATTCACACATCGGGCTGTCAGAAGGAAACGAAACGCCGATTCTCTCGTGGCTCGATCGCCTGGCAGCGCTCCGGCCGCGCGCGCTTTACCTCAACGGGGATCTCTTTCACTACCTCATCGCCCATCCGAAGTTCCATACGCAATCGGTGGCAAACGTCTTCGCACGTTTCCGCGAGCTGCGCGACGGCGGAATGCCGATTCACTACGTCGAAGGGAACCGCGATTTCTTTCTGCGCGGATCGTTTGCCGAGCAGTCAGTCACCGACGTTTCGATCGAATACGAGGTCGATGCCGGCGACCGGAAGTACCTGATCATCCATGGCGACATGATCAACGACCGCGATCTGCCCTATCGCTTCTGGCGATTTGCTTCGAAGAATGCGGCGTCACGATTCGCGCTGCGGTTTATCCCGAAGAAAACCGCCCGTAAGTTCGTCGACAGCATCGAGGGCCGGCTGTCCGATTCAAACTTCAAACACAAGGCGCAGCTCCCGATCAAACAGATGGCGGCCTACGCGCAGTCACGCGGCGCGGAAGGATTCACCGATGTGGTTTTCGGCCACTTCCACGAAAAGGTCGTCATACCGGGCCAGACCACGGTCACAGTATTGCCGGCCTGGTACGAGACGGGAGAGGCGATGGCCATCGACCCGCTCTCCGGTTCGTTTGATTGGGTGACGGTTTGAGAATCATCACGCGGAGGCGCGAAGACGCAGAGGAGATGCCTCGTTTTTCTCCGTGCCTCCGCGTCTCCGCATGAAAACGCCCTCAATGCGAGTCACCTTCCTCGGCTCTGGCACTTCCACCGGCGTTCCCGTCGTCGGCTGCTCCTGTCACGTCTGCACGTCCGCCGATCCGCGAAACAAGCGGCTGCGGCAGTCGGTGAAGATCGAGATGGCAGGGAGGCACTTTCTGATCGATACGTCGCCTGATCTGCGGCTGCAGCTTCTGAAGTTCCCGATCCCACGCCTCGATTTCGTGCTCTTCACGCACTCGCATTCCGATCACCTCATGGGGCTCGACGACATTCGCCCCTTCAACTTCCGGCAACGCGAAGCCATCCAGGCATTTGCCAATCCGATGACGGCCGCGGCGATCCGCCGCGCGTTCAGTTACATCTGGTCCGACTCGCAGATCGGCGGCGGCAAACCGCAACTCGATCTGATCGAGATCGACGGCCCGTTCGTACATGAGGGCATCGCCATCACCCCGTTGCCGGTCGAGCACGGCAATTGGACGATCCTCGGTTTTCGTATCGGTGACTTTGCCTATATCACCGATACCAACGGCATTCCGGAGGCGACGATGCGGCTGTTGGAAGGCGTCGAGATTCTTGCCCTCGACGGCCTGCGCATCTCGCCGCGGCACCCAACGCATTTCGTAATCGACGAAGCCATCGCCGCCGCAAAGCAGATCAACGCACGCGAAACCTGGCTGATCCACCTGACACACGAGGTCGATCATGCGGTCGTCGAGGCGACGCTGCCTGCCGGGATACGGCTGGCGTATGACGGCCTGGTCCTGGAACTCTGACGATGAAATCGATCCCAAAACGCGACCACCTCAACGCCACGGTAACGGCACCACCCTCCAAGTCCTACTCCGTTCGGGCGCTGCTCCTCGGCGCAATGTCCGAGGGAACGACCACGATTACAAATTGCCTCGATGCGGACGACACCCGCTACGCGCTCGAGGCGTTGAGGACGATTGGATTCCGAGTCGACGGCAGATTCAAAACCGGTGTCGCCATCGGGCCGCGCGTCAGCATGTCGGCCAACGAGGTGCCGGTCTTCATCGGCAACGCCGGTACGGCGATGCGCTTTCTGGCCGGATGGCTGGCCTTTACGCCGGGGCGGTTCATCCTGCAAGGCGAGGCGCGGATGCACGAAAGGCCGATCGGCGACCTGGTCGAGGTCCTGATATCGATCGGCGCTGAGGTCGAGTACGTCGATCGCGAAGGATATCCGCCGCTGCGCATCCGAGGAAAAAAGATGCGGGGCGGTTTCGACGTCGCCATCGCAGCCGATACATCGAGCCAGTTCGCCTCGTCGCTGATGATGGCCGGCGCTACTCTGCCGGAGGGGATCACGCTGCGCCTGACATCATTGGCCTCGGCGTCCTACCTCGACATCACGGCGTCGATTCTGACCGCGTTCGGTGCCGACGTGCAGCAGCGCGGCAACGTCGTCCACGTGAGCGCGGCCACGCTGCGGCGCGAGGAGTACCACGTCGAAGGCGACTACTCGTCGGCCTCATACTGGTTCGCTGCCGCGGCGGCAACGCGCGGCACGATCCGCGTACGCGGCCTGGCGCACCCAAGCGTGCAAGGCGACGCGGCCTTTCTCGACATCCTCGCGGCGATGGGCTGCACGGTGAACATTGCGGACGAGATCACCGTCACCCGAACGGACGAGCTTCACGGTGGCCGCTTTGACTGCAACTCCTCCCCCGATCTCGTACCGACGCTTGCCGCGATCGCGCCGCTTGCATCGTCGCCCGTCGAGATCGTCAATGTGGCCAACCTTCGGGTCAAAGAATCGGACCGTTTGGCTACCGTGACATCGGAGCTCCGACGCCTCGGCGCGACGGTCGAGGAACGAGCCGACTCGCTGCTCATACAGCCCGGCTGGTCGTTCGATCCGGCAAGCGATCCGGCAAGCGATCCGGTAATCATCGAGACGCACAACGATCACCGCATCGCCATGGCCTTCGCCATCGCAGGACTGGCGCGGGGCAACGTCTCCATCGCCGACGAGCAGGTGGTATCGAAGTCGTACCCGCGGTTCTGGAAGACGTTGGATGAGCTCTTGTCATCCTGACCCTACTTCGGCAGGGGCAGATCCGAATTGAAGATGTCTTCCACGGCCCACCAGCGGCCATTCGTCTTCTTCCACATCACCAAGTACTTTCCCTTGTCCTTGATGACCTGCCCGCCGGCAGGCGTGATCGAGAGGTCGTAGTGTCCCATCTCGACGGCGACATCGTTGCCGGATTGCGTGACGTTGTCGGAAGTGAGAGTCAGATCGATGGCGCCGTTGGCGAACAGATCGACCCAGAACTTCCGTATCGCTTCGCGGCCGTGAAGCGCCGGCAGGTTCGGCGCCATCGCTACGGCGTCAGGCGCGTAGTAGTTGTCAACGATGGCCTGCGCGTTTGACGCGTGGACGTTCGCGGAAACTTCGCTATTCGCGCGGCGGATTCCCGCTTCGGCATCGTTCGAAGCCGCTTTCGCTGAGGCACCGGCGGCGAGGACGGCAAGGCCAGCTACCAAAAACAATCTATTCATGACTCCCCCTTGCTCTTGTTACGTTTGCCACGGCCGAACGGATGACTAGGCCGGCACGGCCGGCGGCGTTGGTTGCCCAAGGCTCCGCCACCGTCTCCGCCGATCGGTTTCTGCCGCGCGAGCTGCTGGTCTAGAATAGGCGCCATGCACCCCCAACGTCCGGCAGTGGCGATCGCAATCGTGTTCCTGGTCACTACTTCGATCCTGGCCTGCCACAGCCCGACGTCGCCAAGCGAATCGGTGACGGTCACCGAGCACGGACGCCTCTCCGGCATCGTCACGATCGGCCCGAACTGTCCCGGGCCGGAGACGACCAATCCCTGTCCAACGCCGCCCTCGGCGTACGCCGCGCGCAAGATCCTCATCTACAACGAGGCGAAGACAAATCTCCTCTTCACGGTCGACATCGATTCGCAGGGCGCCTATCTCATCGATCTCACGCCAGCGAGGTACACCGTCGATCTCAAGCCGAACGGCATCGATCACACATCGGATTTGCCGCAGGTCGTCGAGATCAAAGCGAACACCGTCATCCGCATCGACGTGAACATCGATACCGGCATCCGGTAGCCGGGCCGGCACGGCCGGCGGCGTTGGTTGCCCAAGGCTCCGCCGCCATTCGTCAAAGGACAATCATGCCGCGCCCACGGCAACAAAAAGGCCGGCAGTTACGCCGGCCCTCGTTCGGTCGCCGTGAGAGCTAGGCTTTCAGGTGTTTGCTGACGAGTGCAGTCATCTCGAACATCGAGACCTGCTTCTTGCCGTTGAAGATCTTCAGCAGCTTGTCGTCTGCGTTGATCATCCGCTTGTTCGTCTTGTCCTGAAGGCCTTTGGCCTTGATGTAGTCCCACACGCGTTTGGTGACTTCGCTGCGGGGGATCGGCTTGTCGCCGACGATTGCCGACAGATCGCTGCTCGGGGTGACTTCGGCGGCCAGACCTTTGCCGCCGCTCTTCTTGCTCGTTGTCGCCATCAGTATTTCCTCTCCTACTACGTTTTCGCGCGATTGTGCGCTACTGCACTCTGCGCGTCAAACGTCGATTTTCGGTTGGTGTGCCGAAAGTCATGGTTGGCACGCCGTCTTCCGGCACATGTGCATCTCCTGACCGCCGTCTAGATTGGCACTGCAAAGGAGATGCAAATGTACCAGCAACCACTCGTCCGGCTGACCGATGTGGCCCGAACCTACCGCCTGGGACGCGTCCACGTCCGCGCGCTCACCGGCGTCTCGCTGGAAGTGAGCCGCGGCGACTTTCTCGCACTTGCCGGCCCTTCCGGCAGCGGCAAAACGACACTGCTCAACCTCATCGGCTGCATCGACAAGCCCGATAGCGGACGCATCGTCATCGACGGCGTCGACGTCACGCCCGTGCCGCTGCACCGCTTGGCCGCCACCCGCCGCGACACGCTCGGCTTCATTTTCCAGACCTTCAACCTAATCCCGGTTCTGACGGCATACGAGAACGTCGAGTACCCGCTCCTGCTGCAGCACGTGCCGGCGGCGAAGCGGCGCGATCGCGTCCGCTACTGGCTCGAACAGGTCGGTCTGAGCGATCAGGCCGGCCAGCGGCCCGACCAACTCTCCGGCGGCCAGCGGCAGCGCGTGGCCATCGCCAGAGCGATGGCCGGCGAGCCGAAACTCGTCCTCGCCGACGAGCCGACCGCGAACCTCGACTCCGTCACCGCCGGAAAGATCCTCGACCTCGTCGAAGAGCTCAACGACAGAACGCACTGCACCTTCATCTTCGCAACACACGACCCCGCTCTCATGGCCCGCGCGCGCCGCTGCGTCCGCATGCACGACGGCGACATCGTCACCGAACCGCGGCTCGAAGCCCGCGCTTCCTGAAGGAACGAATCCGATGCTGACCAAACTCGCCCTTCGCAACGTCTTCCGTAACCGCCGCCGCTCGGCCATTACGCTTCTGGTAATCGTCTTCGGAGCCGTCGGCCTGATCCTCTTCGGCGGTTACAAAGCCATCACCTTCCGCGGCCTTCGCGAGAGCACTATTCGCGACCGCCTGGGACATCTGCAGATCTACAAGCGCGGCTTCGAGCGCGCGGAGGCAAAGAAGCCTCTGGAGTACGGTCTCGACGACGTCGCACAGCTACGACGGGCCATCCAAAGCGATCGGCGTGTCCGCATGACCACCGCCCAGATCACGCTCATGGGCCTCATCAGCAACGGCGACAAGTCCGAGACCTTCATGGCCACCACTGTCGAACCGAAGGAGGACCGGGCCATGAACGCCCAACGCCTCGTCGCCGGCACAAACCTCCCCGACGCGGAACCGGACGCCGTCATCGTGGGGAAGGGCCTCGCCGCCTCGATGCATGCCAAGCCGGGCGATTACCTGACGCTGATGTCGACAACGACCTCCGGCTCGCTCAACGCCATCGACGTGCGCGTTGCCGGCATTTTCACCAGCGGCGTCAAGGAGTACGACGATCGCGCCATCAAGATGCCGCTGGCCGGCGCGCAGCAACTCCTGCAAACCGCGAAGGTCGAGCGCCTGCTCGTCCTGCTCAATGAAACCGACGACACCGGCGCCGTTCGTGCGGATCTGGATCGCCTGTTTGCGCAGAAACACTGGGAGCTCGAGATGAAGGACTGGTCGCAGCTGGCGACCTTCTATCACCAGGTCGTTCTGCTCTACAACGGCATCTTCGGCTTCATCGGGATGGTCGTCTTCGGCATCGTCATCTTCAGCGTGGCCAACACGATCGTGATGTCGATCTTCGAGCGGACCCGCGAGATCGGCACGATGATGGCCATCGGAACCAGCCGATCGAAAGTCTGGCGGCTCTTTCTGCTCGAAGGGCTGTTCATCGGCATCATCGGCGGCGTGGCGGGGCTACTGGCCGGTGCCGGCGCGTCGGGCATCATCAACAACGCGCACTTCATGCTTCCACCACCGCCCGGCTACACACAGGGCTACCCGCTGCGAGTCCTGATGCAGCCGGGCATTCTCATCACCGCCTTCCTCATCGCCGTCATCACCGCGACGCTCTCATCGATCCTCCCGGCGCTGAAGGCGTCGCGGCTGAAGATCGTCGATGCGCTGGGGCACATCTAGGAGTCGTCATGAAATCGATCATCGCCATCGCACTTTTCTGCGCAATGCTGCCAGGTACCGGTCGGGCTGGAGAGTCCGACCTGCGTGCGGCTTCGGTGCTTGCCCGCGCCGACGTCTTTCGCAATCCGATCGAGAGTTTTTCGGTCGATATCGAGCTCACTTCGTTCGCGCCGGACGGGAAAACAGACGTCTCGCGCTTCCGGGTGTTCGGAAAAGGGAGTGATCGCAGCATCGTCGAATTCACATTCCCGCAAACGGAGAAGGGGAAATACCTGTTGATGCTGCGCGACGCCATGTGGATCTACATGCCAACCGCCAGCCGGCCGATCCGCATCTCGCCGTTGCAGCGGCTCATTGGTCAGGCATCGAACGGCGATGTGGCGCGGACAAACTTCTCGATCGACTACGACGCGAAGTCGGTCGCCGAGGATGGCGATGCGTTCGTCGTCGACCTGATGGCGAAAGACCCGGCCGTCGCCTACAACCGCGTCCGTCTCTGGATCGACAAACAGTCGTACGAGCCCCAGCGTGCCGACTTCTACGTCGTTTCCGGAAAGCTCATCAAGCGCGCCACGTACCGCCAGTACGGCACGATGGCAGGGCGCCGTGTCGTCACCGAGGTGGAGATCGATGACCTGTTGAGACCCGGCAACCGGACCGTGATGCGCTACGCCAACCTCACTCCGAAAGAGAACGCCGAAAAGATGTTCACGAAGGACGCGTTGGGCAAATGGTGAAAACGGTCATTGTCGCGATGGCGTTGTTCGCAACGACTGTCTATGCCGAAACCTTCAAGTTCTTCGGCTCCGCCGGTGCGGAGTGGCAATTCACCCCGGCAAACTCGGCCTCGGCATTGAACCCAGGCAACGTCGCCCGGCTGCCCTACCGCACCGGCTCCGGCGACGCCGTCGCATTCTTCGACGCCGCACCGGACAGCCATGCCTGGAAACTCCACGTCAAGCTGCGCGGCGATACGGCCGAGGGAGGCAGTCAGCGGGCGGAGATCGGCGAAGCGTCCCTGCAGCTCAATCCGCGGCCATGGCTCGACATCACGATTGGCCGGATCATCGAAAAGTGGGGGACCGGCTATGCCTGGAATCCGACGGCATTCGTCAGCCCGAAAAAGAACCCGGCCGATCCCTCCGATCGCCTCTCCGCCAATCGCGGCATCGGCATGATTCGCAGCGACCTGTTCGTCCGGGGCACGAACGTTTCGCTCTACGCGCTCGATCATGGCGCGGTAGCCGCGCGCGTCTACCGGCTCGTTGGCGGGACCGATATCTCGCTTCTCTTCCGGCGCGACGGCACCGGCATCCAGCAGGGCATCAGCGCTGCGCGTGTCTTCGGCGACGCCCTGGAGCTGCACGGCGAGGTGGCGCGCCGCCATGCGCTCGCCGGAGGTCAGTACACGTTCAAGAGCAATATCAACGTCGTCGTCGAGCTCTATCGAGGCGGCGATGGTCTCGATTCCAGCGCATTTCGCGCCTTCCGCACCGCCGCCGATTCCGCGCACGACGAAGCGGCGATCCGCGCCGCGAATACTGCGTACACGCCGCTGCACATGGCCCGCAACTACGCCTTCTTCCGCCTCGACTGGCCGCACGACAAGCTTGAGGCGGAGCTGATCGCCATCACGAATCTTCGCGACGGATCGCTGCTCGCGCGTGCCACGCTCACCCGGCGGCTGATGGCGAATGGGAGCATCTACCTCATCGACACGGAGTTCGCCGGCGCGCGTGCCAGTGAGCTCTCCTACATGCAGGTGCGGCGCGTCACCACCGCAGGCGCGCGCTACTACTTCTAGAATGACATGGACGTGAACGATCGAAAGATGAAGCTGGTCGGAGTTCTGACATGGATCCTCGTCGGGATTCCGAGCGTGTTATGGGAGGCCGAGTTCCGCTCCCTCTACTCGCCACGCGCGGCGATGCTTTTCGGCGCCTTCATCGTGTTCATTGTCGCCTTCCTCATCGGCACGCGGCCCGGCTGCACCGAGGGCGCGCGGATTCCGACGCTCATCGTCGAGACGCTGGCGGCCTACGCCTGCGTGAACCTGCAGCCGACCGGCTTTCAACCGGTGCTGCTGGTCATCATCGCCGCACAACTCGGCAGGTATCCGCCTCGCTATGCCGTCGGCGGCATCGCTGTCAACTCGATCGTCCTCGGCTTGATCATGGGCAGGAACGGCGACTCGGCGGTGATCTATGGGATGGTCTACTTCGCGTTTTCACTCTTCGCGCTCTTCTCGATGCACGTCGCCCATTCCGAGATGGAGGCGCGCAAGTCGCTGGCCGAGGCCAACGCCGAGTTGCGTATGACGACCGAGCTCCTCGAGATCAGCAGCCGCACCTCGGAGCGGCTTCGCATCGCCCGCGATCTGCACGATCTGCTCGGCCACCACCTGACGGCGCTCAGCCTGAACTTGGAAGTCGCCAGCCACGTGGCCATAGGCGACGCGAAAGAGCCCATCGAGAAGAGCAAGGCAATCGCGAAGCATCTCCTGGCCGACGTTCGCGATGTCGTCAGCCGCCTTCGCAATGACGAGCCGGTCGATTTGACGACATCTCTGGAATCGCTACGCGACGTGATCGTGGCGCCCTCACTCCATCTCGACTTCCCGCACGAGCTGGCCGTTGCCGATGCGAACATCGCCCAGGTCGCGCTGCGGACGGTGCAGGAGATCGTCACGAACGCGGTCCGCCACTCCGGCGCGCGCAATCTCTGGCTGAGACTCGGAACGGCTGATCGTACGCTCTCGATCGAAGCGCGTGACGACGGCGTCGGCTCCGACAACGTTCGCTTCGGCAACGGCCTGCTCGGCCTTCGGGAGCGGGTGCAGCAGGCGCAGGGAACGTTCGAAGTGACGTCGACCCGCGGCCGCGGGTTCTCCGTCCACGTGACGCTCCCCCTCGGAGCATTGGCGTGATCCGCGTCTGCATCGTCGAAGATCAGACCATCGTCCGACAGGGCCTGCGAAGCCTCCTCGCTCTCGTACCGGACATCGAGGTCGCCGCCGAGGCCAGCGACGGCGAGGAAGCGGTGGAGGTCATCGCGCGCGAGAAGCCGGACGTCGTCCTGCTCGATCTGCGTATGCCGAAGCTCGACGGCGTCGGCGTCCTGCGCACCCTTCGCGAGCGTAACGCCGCGCGCCCGACACTGATCCTGACGACGTTCGACGACGACGCCATCCTCTTCGAAGCCGTCCGCGCCGGTGCGAAAGGCTGGCTGCTGAAGGATGTCTCCCTGGAACGCCTGGCCGGCGCCATCCGGATACTCGCCGAGGGGGGAACGTGTATCGAGCCGGTCATCACGGAGCGGATCATGCGCGCGCTCGAAAGGAGCGACTCCTCGTTCGAGTCCGCCGATCTCCCCGAGCCGCTTACCGACCGCGAGCGAACGATTCTTCGCCTTCTCGCCGGCGGCTACAGCAACAAGGAGATCGGCGAATTGCTGAGCATCACCGACGGTACGGTGAAGAACCACATTTCGAACCTGCTGGCCAAACTGGGCGTTCGCGATCGAACGAGGGCGGTACTACGCGCGATCGATCTCGGCGTGATCTGAGGCCAACTTACTCCTTCAGTTCCACGTTCCAGTACGCCTCATCGAGGAAGTTCTTCCAGATGTCGGGGAAGTTCCGGCCCTGGAGGCGATGGAGCGGGTGCCACTTCGGGCGCACAGGCTGACGCTTGAGCTGCAGGCCGGTCTCGGTCAGGAGCTTGTTCCCTTTTTTCACGTTGCAGGGGAGGCAGGCGCAGACGACGTTCTCCCAAGTCGACTTCCCTCCACGCGAGATGGGGACGACATGGTCGAGCGACAGCTCGGACGATGAAAACTTCTTGCCGCAGTACTGGCAGCGGTTCCCGTCGCGCAGATAGATGTTGCCGCGAGAGAACTTGACCTCCTGCCGCGGCAGCCGGTCGAACACCAGTAGCTGAACGACGTGCGGAATCAGGATGTTACGGCTGGGGGTGCGGACGAAATGCTCGTCATCGCCCGGCACGGGGATATCAGCCCAGTTCTCGAAATCGTAGGTCCGGTACTCGGAGTCGACGGCCTTGACCTGGCCCTTGTACAACAGGGTCAGCGCACGCCGGGCAGAGGTTATCTGCACAGCCTGGAAGACCCTGTTGAGGACGAGCACGTGACCGTCGAGCATAGTTCCCCACTCGTAACGCCGCGTACAGCCGTGGTTGTTTCCATCTCCTGACTGTCAGGAGATGATTCGGAGACATGATACACGCGCCGGCACGGCCGGCGGCGTCGTTCGCCCGAGGCGCCGCCACCAGAGTCGGCGAACGTTCGACACCCGCTCAGCGCAGGCCCGGCCTTGAAAAAAGTGCCCAATTGAGAGATAGTTAGCTCCTGAGTCGATTCTGAATCCAGCTCTGCGGAGCGCATTCCGGGTGTGGTTTTTTGTGGGAGGCATGCATGCGCGTTTTGTCACGGCTCGCTTTCGTAGTCCTTGCTGTCGCCGTCCTTTCCGCTCCGGCGGCGCTGGCCGACCAGTACCAGGCGACCTGTCCCCTGACGCTGGTAGCGACCAATGCGCCGCCGACCGCGTTCTATCAGTCGCCGCACGGCGTCTTCCGGTTCGGATCGCAGGTTTTTGCACTCCGCGGCCAGACGCTGACGACCTACACGGTTACCGATCTCGGGGACATGCAGGTCGCCCGCGAGGACTTCATCGGGGCGCTGGCCGCCCGTGAGACCAAGGGGGGCGTCGCCTTCGGAGGCGGCTTTCTCTACCTCAGCAGCGAAGCCGGACTCGAGATTTTCGACCTCCGCAATGTCCGCGCCGGCGGCACCGCGCCGATCCTCGTTTCGCGGACGCCTGGCCTGCGCTACCACCGCCTGGCCGTCAGCGGCACCACACTGGCCGCGGTCTATCCCGCCACCGACCTGCCGTGCTCCGCGAATGGGGCCATCGGACCGATCCAGACCTGCTTCAACACGATCGACATCTACAGCGTCGCCAACCCGGCAGCGCCGGTCCGCGTCAGTTCGATCTCGACGTATCTCAGCCCGCTCGGCGGATTCAATGACGTCGCCTTCAACTTCGGCTTCCTCATCGGCACCGCGAACGGCGGCACAGTGGCCTGGGACGTCACAAATCCCGCCGGTCCGGTCTTCGCCGGCGGCAGCGCGACGTCGGGCAAATTCCTGATCAGCAACGGCTCGAACCTGCTCGCAATCGGCAATGACACCGCGATCATCACGTACATCATCAATCCGAGTCCTGGTGCCCCGGCCTTCTTCAACCCCTTCACCTTCCACACCACGGCGAACCTGCAGGTGGAGCGGTCCAATCCGATCATCTTCCATCCGCAGGGAACATTCGATGAGGCCAGCGGACGCCTCATCACGATGATCGACGAGCTCGACTACCAGACGCTCCAGCCCGCGCGCACGATCGCCTTCGACGTCTTCGACTACGCCACGGCCATGCTGGAAGGGCGCGACCCCCGGCAGTACGAACAGGTCTCCTACACGCAGGGCGACGAAGTGAAGTGGAACCCGCTCGCGGTCGGCTCGCTCGTTTACGTCGTCGGCGAGATTACCGGAACGCAGACCTACGGTGCCTGCGGATTGATGACCGGCCGGATCGAGTTCGACTCGATCGCCGGCACGGTCTGCGGCGGCGCCGAGATTCATGGATGGGTCACGGGAACTCTGAAGATCACAAACGTCGAGCTGTTCCTCGACGGTGGATCGCTCGGCTCCGCCTCGCTCTCCGGACCGCCGCGCATCGACATTCCGTCGACTACGCCGGTCTCGACGTGGCGCGTCTTCGCGAACCTCGACGCCATCACCAAAGGGGTTCACGTGCTTCGCGCGGTCGGGACCGACGCGGCCGGCAACCGGCGTCAGTTTTCGAGCCAGATCATCCTGTTTCCGGGTCCGGGATCGAACTGCGTGGCGCGCCGCCGCTCGGTTTGATCACCGCAACGTATCGACGAGCGCGAGCGCCGCGGACCGCGGATCGCTCGCGTCCGTGATCGGCCTTCCGACCACGATGTAGTCCGCGCCCGCCGCAATCGCCGCTGCGGGGGTCATCGTTCTGCGCTGATCTCCCGCCGCGCTCCCTTCGGGACGAATCCCGGGAACGACGATGCGCATCTCACTGCCACAAGCCTCCCGAATGGCTTCAACTTCATGCGACGACGCAACGACGCCGCGCAGCCCCGCCTCCTGCGCGAGTCTGGCCAGCCGCACGCCGGTCTCGCGCAGGGTTCCTGCGAAACCGATCCGCTGCAACTCCGAGTCGTTCAGACTCGTCAGGACCGTAACGCCGAGGACGAGTGTGGAATCGCCGGTGGAATCGATACAACAGGCGCGGAGCATCGCTGGACCGCCCGACGCATGCACCGTCACCATCGCCGCCCCCAGCGATGCTGCCTCGGCCACGGCGTGTTTGGCGGTGTTCGGAATGTCGTGGACCTTGAGGTCGAGAAAGACCTTTGCTCCGCGCGCGATTACCTCGGGCACGATCGACGGTCCGTTCGCGACAAATGCCTGTAATCCGAGCTTCAAGACGCCGGCGACTCCGTGCAACGCATCAGCGAGACGGAGGATGTCGTCGCGGGAGGAGCGGTCGATGGCCACGATCAGACAATCGGCCAGGCGGTCAGTTGCTTGCATAATCATCATGATAGCGACCGCATGAACAAATTCGACATCGCACGCGCACTCGACGAGATCTCGACCTACGTCGAGCTGAGCGAGAACAACCGGTTCCGCGCCCTGGCCTTCGAGCGCGCCGCGCAGAGCATCCGCGCCATCGACGCCGAGCCCGCCGACCTCATTGCCAGCGGCGAGTTGATCAAGCTCGAGGGCATCGGCAAGGGCACGGCCGCCGTCATCGACGAGCTGGTGCGCACGGGGCAGTCGAAGTACCTCGAAGATCTGCGGAAGCTATATCCACCGGGGATTCTCGAACTGCTCCGCGTACCAAAGCTGGGGCTGAAAAAGATCGGCATTCTCCACCAGAAACTAGGCATCGGCAGCCTTGACGATCTGGAGGAAGCGGCGCGCGCCGGACGCCTGGCGTCGTTGCCGGGCTTCGGAACCAAAACCGAACAATTCATCCTTGGCAGCATCGGGAAAGCGCGCCACCGCGAGTCGCACTTCCTGCTGCCGGTCGGCGTGGAAGTCGGCGAGCAGATTCGCGAGCACCTCGCCGCCATCGAGGAAATTGACGACGCCGAGGTTTCCGGCAGCGTGCGGCGGCGGCTCGAGGTCATCCGGAACGTGAACATCGTCATCGCCACGCGCGCGCAGGAGCGCGTCGTCGAGGCGCTGGCCGGATTCCTCGAGCGGATCGAACGGATCGACGACGACACGGTGAAGGCATTCGCGCGCAATGAGATCGCCGTCTGGTTCCATTTCACCAAACCGGAAGCCTTCGGCGCGACGCTGCTGGCCACCACCGGCACGCCCGAGTTCGTCGGGGCGTTCCTCGCGCACGGCGGGAAACTTCGCCGCGCCCGCACGGAGAAAGAGCTGTTCGACAAAGCCGGCCTGGCGTACGTCGATCCCGAAAGACGGGAGAACGGCGACGATCTCAAACACAAACGCCACCGCCGCCTGATCGAAGTGTCGGATCTTCGCGGGACGTTTCACGTACACACGACCTTCTCCGACGGCCGGAACACCGTGCACGAGATGCTGTCGGCCGCCCATGAGCGCGGCTTCGAATACGTCGGCATCTCCGATCACTCGCCCGCGGCGTTTTACGCCGGCGGTCTGAGCGTGGAGAAGCTCCGGCTGCAACAGAAAGAGATCGCCGCGAACGAGCGCGGCGTCGCGCCGATGCGCGTTTTCCGCGGCACCGAGGCCGACATCCTCCCGGACGGCTCCATCGACTACGACGCAACGACGCTGGAGAAATTCGACTTCGTCATCGCCTCGATCCATTCGCGCTTCCAGATGACAAAGGATGAGATGACCGAACGCATGCTTCGCGCCCTCGACAACCCCTGCGTGACCTTCCTCGGCCATCTGACCGGCCGCAAGCTCCTCTCTCGCGACGGATACACGATCGATTACGAGCGCATCTTCGAGAAAGCCTCCGCGCGTGGCGTGATGATCGAGATCAACGGCAACCCAAACCGTCTCGACATCGACTGGCGCCATGTCCGCCGCGCCCTCGACCTCGGCGTCGGCTTCGCCATCAATCCCGACGCCCACTCCGTCCACGAGTACGCCGCGCTCATCAGCGGCACCTGGGTGGCGCGCAAAGCGGGACTATCGGCAAAGGAGATTTTCAACACCAAACCGGTTGAGGAAGTATCCGAGTACCTGAAAGGACGCCGAAAGGGGCTGCCTCGGGGCTGACCGTGACAAGCCGCGAGCCTCGAAGACCACCCGTCACTGGCACGGATGTTCCATTCTTGTGGACATGCTCTTCGTGACCATCCCTTGACCTGCGGCGGAGAATACCTGCACAATCTTCGTCGTTAACCTCCCAAACCACTCGCAAGTACCTCTTCGCAGCACCTCTGCTTTTGCATTTCCCAAGCTTCCCTAAGCAAGACACCAATTGGACATCCGAACAGTCGAGTTCCACCGCGCGGCGTACAAAGCCGACGACTTTCCGACTGACCGCAGACCGCAATTCGCAATGGTCGGTCGCTCCAACGTCGGTAAGTCGAGCCTCATCAACGCCGTTCTGAAGCGCAAAGCAGTCGCGCGCGTGAGCCAGACGCCTGGAAAAACACAGGCCATTCAGTTCTATCTGATCAACGATCGCTTCTACATCGTCGACTTCCCCGGTTACGGCTACGCAAAGGTCCCGAAGGACATCGCCCGCTCGTGGGGGCAGCTCGTGCGCGGCTACCTCGAGAGCGCCGAGGCTCTCAGGCTGATCTTCATCCTTCTCGATGTGCGGAGAACTCCCAGCCCGGAAGATCGTCAAATGCATGACTGGACTACCGCATCGGGAATCGACGAACGGATCCTGCTGACCAAAAGCGACAAGCTGTCCACCAATCAGCTCACGAAGAGCCAGACGGCGATCGCAAAAGAGCTCGAGCTTACCGAAGACAGGCTCATCGCCTGTTCCACCATCACAAAGACAGGAATCGAAGCCGTGCGGCGCGAGATCGCATCGCGTCTTTGACTCGGGACCACATCTAACGAGGTTCAATCCAATGTCCGAAACTGAGTTCGAAAACGAAACGACCGTCGCCGTAGCAGAACTGCCGATCGAGAAACCGGAGAAGCCGGCGCGCAAGACCACGCGCAAGCCGAAGGCCGAGAAAGCCGCGGCACCGGTGGCGGTCGAGGAAGAGCAGCCGGCCCCGGCCGTCGCTGTCGTCGATGCCGAGCCTGAGGAGCCTGCCACTCCGATCATCGACGTCGAAAACGATGCTCCCGTAGCCGAGACGCCCACTACCTCGGCCCCGTTGCAGTTGAACAAGCGCGGCGAGCAGACCCAGGCCGCGGAGACGCTCGACATCCGCGTCCTCAAGGAGATGAAGCTCCCCGATCTCACCAAGATCGCCAAGGAGCACGGCATCGAGAACGCCACCGGAATGCGCAAGCAGGACCTAATCTTCTCGGTCCTGCAGGCGCAGACGGAAAAGTCGGGGCTGATCTTTTCGGAAGGCGTTCTCGAATGTCTGCCGGACGGTTTCGGCTTCCTCCGCGCCCCCGAGTACAACTACCTGCCCGGTCCCGATGACATCTACGTCTCTCCTTCGCAGATCCGCCGCTTCGACCTCCATACCGGCGACACGGTCTCCGGCCAGGTCCGGCCGCCGAAGGAAGGGGAGCGCTACTTCGCTCTCATCAAGGTCGAAGCGGTCAACTTCGAGCATCCCGACGTCGCCCGAGAGAAAATACTCTTCGACAACCTCACGCCGCTCTATCCCGAGCATCGCATCAAGCTCGAAGTGCCGGTGAATATGTCGTCACGCGTGCTCGACCTCATCGCCCCGGTTGGCAAGGGGCAGCGCGGTCTGATCGTCGCCCCGCCGCGCACCGGCAAGACGATGATCCTCCAGGCCATCGCCAACTCCATCACCACCAACCATCCCGAAGTCACGCTGATCGTGCTGCTGATCGATGAGCGCCCCGAGGAAGTCACCGACATGCAGCGCAGCGTAACGGGCGAAGTCATTTCCTCGACATTCGATGAGCCGGCGTCGCGGCACGTGCAGGTCGCGGAGATGGTCATCGAGAAAGCGAAGCGGCTCGTCGAGCATCGCCGCGATGTGGTCATCCTGCTCGACTCGATCACGCGCCTTGCCCGCGCCTACAACACGGTGGTGCCTCCGTCAGGGAAAGTTCTCTCCGGCGGCGTCGACTCCAATGCCCTGCAGCGCCCGAAACGCTTCTTCGGTTCCGCGCGTAACGTCGAAGAGGGCGGCTCGCTGACGATCATCGCCACCGCGCTGATCGATACCGGCTCGCGCATGGACGACGTCATCTTCGAAGAGTTCAAGGGCACCGGTAACATGGAAGTCCACCTCGACCGCAAACTCTCCGACAAGCGCGTCTTCCCGGCAATCGACATCAACAAGTCCGGCACGCGCAAAGAGGAGCTCCTTCTCGAGCGCAACGAGCTCAATCGGATCTGGGTGCTGCGCAAGGTCTTCTCGCCGCTATCGACGGTGGAGTCGATGGAGCTTCTCGTCGAGAAGCTCGAGAAGACCCGGACGAATTCGGAGTTCCTGAACTCGATGTCGTCGATGTAAGGCCTTAACGCAATGTTCCCGCGCACCGCTCTTCGGATCTGTGTGATTCTGCTGCTGGCCATTCCTGCGCTCGCGCGCAATCGCGACGTCTCCGGCCACTACGAGCGCAATGGCGAAAACGATCAGGCCTCGCTCGACGTGACCATGCTTCCCGGCGATCGTGTCAAGGTCAGCGGCGTTGCGCTCTGGAACACGAAGAACGAGAAGTACGGCCCGAACATCGGCGAGCTCGATTTTGAGGCACCGGTGAAGGATGACGTCGTCACCTGGAGCGATGCGGATGGCTACAGCGTCGTGATCCGCTTCTCCCGCAAAGCCGCCGATGTAACGGAGCACGCCGTCAGCGGGCACTTCGGGATGAACGTGACGTTTGCGGGACACTACGTGCGAACAGGCGCGAAAACCGGAGATTAGCTCGGCCAAGAAAAAGGCGACCCCGATGGGCCGCCTTTTCGATCTGAACGACGCGAAGACGTCACAGATGAATGTGAATCACGTCGCGGACGACGTTTCGGCCGTCGACGAGAACCACGTGTCCGCCGATGGTCACGTAGCGGTGATCTCGCGGCGCTGGCGGAAGGTGCCGGCGTAGATCAGAGGGCACGGCGTAGGTCCTCCTTCTCAAGTCGCGGTCGAGCGGACGGCCTGCTTGTAACCGGGCCTCCTGCTCCGACGAGAGTCTGTCCTGCGACCTGAGGCCTCTCGGCGCGTTGCTTTGGTGTTGTTTGTACCAGTCCTGCGTCACCTGGCGGTCGTGATCGTTGAACTGAGTGCTGTCATGTCTGTCTCTGTCCTGAGCGATGCCTGCAGTGGCAACGAAGAGAGCGACGATGCACGCTGCGGAACGGATATAGGTCTTGATCAAGGTGTAGCCTCCGCCAAGTCACTACGCATAAACCGGGCCACAAAGTACGAATAACCCTCATGAAGTCGGTCTCGGCTTCATCCCGCGCTGTGCTGGAGTACGATGCGTGGCAATGAGAAAGACCATCGCAGCGTATATGGAGATGACAACGGCGACTACGACCGCTCCGCCGGCCTGGACAATCGCAGCGGCAACGAAAAGAACTATGTGATTTTCGCCGGCGACCGCGGCGTAGCCGGCTACTTCGCGCTGAAAGCGAATCAGGTCCATCTCTCGACCGATCCATACACCGCCACCGAGTTCAACGGCTGGATCGATGGGAAGCCGGCCCTGACGAAGTTCGAGACCCACTGGGGCGAGGCGCTCCCGAACATGTACATCGGCAGCACCGGGCCAAACTACAGCCAGTTCTGGAAGGCGACATCGCCGAGATGATCGTCTACGCCCGCGTCCTCACCGACGCCGAGCGGGCAAAGGTCGAGGATTACCTGGCGAAGAAGATGGAGTGACGCTGGCGCGTTGACGACGATTCCTCCGCTGGGCATCACATTCCCTCAAGGAGACGCGATGGCGAAGAAAATGCGGATCTCAGCAATGGTGTCGCGGGCGACAAGGGACCTGCTGGAGAGACACGTTCGCGCCACTGGAGTCAGGAAAGGGTATCTGGTAGAGCAGGCTCTTTGTCATCATCTGCAAGCGCTGCAGGAACTACCGGCCGATGTCATCGTCCACCCGAAACTGGTTGTGACCAGGCGGTCTGGCGAGGCGATCCTGAAGCAAATGAAATCCGGAAGGGCCACGAAGGCTCTGCGTGATCTGATGGGTGATTGAAATTAGTACCTCCGCGGAGAAGGAAGTTCCTCGTCATCTCCTCCGCGAGTTGAAGTCATTCGTTCCGTCAACCGAAATCCTAGGAAACTGTTCGAGCGCTCACGCTCCCGCGCGCGTAGGACGGGGATTCGCCGCAGCACGTATCGCCATCTGTGCGGCTCCTTCGACCGGCGTGTGCGCGGGAGGCGCGATGCGCGCGCGCGGGGCCTCGGCGAGGAGAGCTCTGCGCATCGGCGCGAGAAGCGTTTCGCCGGCGTTGAAGGCTCCGCCGACGTAGGCGACCGGGAAGTCGGATGATTTGAGGTGAAGCCTCTGGGCCACCGCAAGCACCGCCCTGGCCAGCTCGGCTCCGGACCGTGCCACGATCTCGGCGGCCTGGGCATCGCCGTTTTCGGCGGCGTCAATGACGAGTTTGCCGACGCGGGCGATGTCGTCCGCGTGCGTCGTCTGCGCGTAGACAAAGCGCGGGAGGTCGGAGGGCTTCATGTCGTAGTCGCGCTGCAGGAGCTCGGTCATCAGCGTCGCCGGGCCGCGTCCGTCGTAGGCGCGCATGATCGCCGCCAGGCCGGCGCGGGCGATGGCGTAGCCGCTCCCTTCGTCGCCGACGATCGGTCCCCATCCGCCGGCGCGCGCCTCCTCGCCGGCGGCGTTGCGGCCGACAGCGACCGAGCCGGTGCCGGCGATGACGACCACACCGGGACCGAAGCCGATGGCGCCGGTGAGAGCGATGCGGGCGTCGTTATCGACGGTGAAATTGCCGCGCGGAAAGAAGACGCTCAGCGAGTCGACGACTTCCTGGCGATGCGCTGGATGGTCAGATCCGGCGATGCCGCAGTACGTCCAGTTGATCTCGCGGCTGGCCACGTCGGCTTTGACGAGCGCTTTGTTGACCGCGCGCTCGATGTTGCGGGCAGCCGTCTCGATCCCGACACGCAGATGGTTGGATGGACCGGCGATGCCATCGCCGAGCGGGTGGCCAGTGTCGTCCGTGACAAGTGCTGCCGTTTTCGACGCGCCGCCGTCGACGCCGAGGTAGTACGCCATACGAGCACTCTTTTACCGCAAGTGGGGTGCCGTGTGGGGGGTTACGCGGTCTCGCGGTTGCGGGGTCTCGCGGTTGTGGTTACTCGGTTGCTGGGTTGCTGGGTTACTGGGTTGCTGGGGTTGCTGGGGTTGCTGGGTTGCTGGGTGCGAGTCACGATCATCGGCCCGGCGGCCCTTCGCCCTGCAACCCAGCAACTCAGCAACCTTGCAACCCAAACACCGCGAGACCGCGAGACCGCGAGACCGCGTCAGGACTGTTCCTTGCAGAGTTTGCCAGTGGAACGAAGGAGATGTCATGAAATTGAATCGGGTTTTGACGATTGCGGCGCTTGCGATCGTCGCGGTAGCGCTCATCGCGGCGGCCGGCTGCAAAGCCAGCGGTATGGCTTTTACCAAACGTGGACAGCTTTTGAAGATCAACATCGAGCATCCGGTCGACCTGCCGGATAACGGCGAGGGCGATATCGGCATCGTGCTCGGCAACCGCGGCGTGCGGTACGTGAAGGACGTTCTGGTCGATATCGATCTTCCACCGCAACTGGTGGTGCTCGATGAAAAACACGAACGCGGCGTGACGATGAGCCACGACCCCGGTTCCAACTCGTATCACTACACGCTGAGCAACCTGCAGCCGGCGGAGGATTCGACGATTCACTACCGGATCCGTACGTCGTTCGGCACGATGACAGACAGCGGCAGCATTCGGGCGACGGCATGGCAACGCGACCTGACCGGCGACCGGTTGGTGGAGACGGCCTCGATCAAGCTCCGGCCGTAGCTCTGTTAATGTCTGCAGATGGACCTTGATGAATCGGCAACGGCGGCGGGATCAGGACACGAGATCCACATCCCGCCGAAACCGCGTCAGTCGCTCGAAGACCGCAAACTTCTCGACCGGCCGAGTCGGAAGGAATTGCTTCAAAGTGAATCGTGGCGTGTGCTGCGAATCACCAGCGAGTTCGTCGCCGGCTTCGATCATCTAGCCGAGGTCTATCCGGCGGTATCGATCTTCGGGTCGGCGCGCACGCAGCTCGCCAATGAGTACTACGACGCCGCGGTGAAGACGGCTGAGCTGATCGGCAAAGCCGGCTTCGCCGTCATCACAGGCGGCGGCCCCGGCATCATGGAAGCGGCCAACAAAGGGGCACGCCAGGCGGGGGCCCTGTCGATCGGCTGCAACATCGAGCTGCCGTTCGAGCAGAAGATCAACCAGTTCGTCGACAAGGCCATGACCTTCCGCTACTTCTTCGTCCGCAAGACGATGTTCGTCAAGTACTCGGAGGCCTTCATCACCTTTCCCGGAGGCTTCGGGACGCTCGACGAATTGATGGGCGCACTGACGCTGATCCAGACGAAGAAGATCACGAATTTTCCGGTGATCCTGTACGGCAGCGAGTACTGGGGCGGTCTCCTCGACTGGTTGCGCAACACGGCACTGGCCGCGAACAACATCACGAAAGAGGACGTCGACAGCCTCCACCTCGTCGATGATCCGAAGCGCGTCTGCGAGATCGTCTGCGCCTTTCACGACCGGGCGTTGATCACCAACGCAGATGAGGATGAGCGGACGCCCCCGCTGGTGACGAGCGAGGACTAGCGGCGTCGCCGCGTTGTCGGTTGTCGGGTTGTCGGGTTGTCAGAGGATTTGTATCAACCCAATCCACCGACAACCGATAACCGACAACGCGGCCTGGCCGCCTTCAAACGTTCGCGGACTCTTCGACTTCTTCCGTCGCCGGCATCTCCGTCTGCACGATCACCCAGCGCACGCGGAAACGCTCGGCATCCAGTACTTCGATCGAGAGATCTCCAAGCTGCGTCCGGTCGCCCGGGACGACTTCGCGTCCGAGCCGGGCGGCGACGTAACCTCCGATCGTCTCCTCGGCCGGCTCGCCGACGTCGATTTTGAGCCGGTCCGCCAGATCCTCGATGAGGTAATCGCCGCGCACGCGATACCGTCCGTTGCCGAGCGGCTCGATCTCGGGCCGTTCGCGATCAAATTCGTCCTGTATCTGCCCGAACAACTCCTCGGTGATGTTTTCCAGCGACACGATTCCCGAGGCGCCGCCGTATTCGTCGAGGACGATGGCCATGTGCGTCTTGTGCTCGATGAACTGCGAGAGCAGCGCGTCGACCGTCGAGTTCTCCGGGACGAAGAGGACGTCTCGCTTGAGCTCCATCATCGTCCGCCCGGGTCCCCGCAGTTGCGCGAGGAAGAGATCCTTGACGTGGATCAGGCCGATGGTCTGATCGAGCGTTCCGTCGCAGAGCGGGTAGCGGGTATGACGTGTCGTGCGGATGATCTCGAGGTTTTCTTCGATCGACTTCGTTGTGGAGAGGACCGAGACGTCGGTACGCGGCACCATGATCTGCCGCGCCGTCCGCTTTGAAAACTGGAAGACGCCTTCGATGATCTCGCGGTTTTCCTCGGAGAGAATCTCGGAGTGCGCCAGGATGAGGCGAAGCTCTTCCTGCGAATGCGCCATCTCGTTGCTGCTGGCCGGCTTGATGCCGACGACGCGCAGGACCGCGTTGGTTGTTCGGTTCAGCGTCCAGATGATGGGGTACATCACGACGTAGAAGGCGCGGAGGAAATGCGCCGACCAGAGCGCCGTGCCGAGGGTCTTGTCGATGGCCAGATACTTCGGTCCGAGCTCGCCGAAGATGATGTGGAGCGACGAGATGAGGATGAAGGCGATCGACGCGGCGATGGTGTGCGACACCGGGACGCTGTAGACGCCGAGAAACGCCAGGCGTGGCTGAATGAGACTCTCGAAAGCAGGCTCACCGACCCAGCCGAGTGCGAGAGATGCCAGCGTCACTCCGAGCTGCGTGGCGGAGAGGTAGCTGTCGAGTTTCTTGATGATGCGCCGCGCCATGCGCGCGCGTGTGCTCCCCTCGGCCGCCATCTCCGCGAGCTGCGTCGGGCGAACCTTGATGATCGCGAATTCAGCGGCGACGAAGAATCCGTTCGCGATGATGAACAGCAGGGCGAGCAGCAGATACCAGGTAGGCATTCTCACCGAGCGCGAAGAACCGCCGCGCTACCAGATGGGTCGATGTCCATGGGGCGGGCAGTATTGTATGACACGTGCCCTGTCATCCTGGGCCACCGGCGCCGTCTACAAGGGCCCGGGAGTCCGTGTTCGGTCCACGCGTGATCGTCTGCGGCTGGGGTCGACGCATCTTATTTGCAGTGACGGGGGGCACGATCAAAACCGCAGTAGAGCCATGGACATCATCGGGAGACTGATTTGCTTCCGGCCTAGCGAAATCGCCGTATCGACGAAACGAAAATTATTCTTCGATATCGCCATGGCAATACGTCAAAACAAAATCTGATCCGGCCCGAGCGGACGTTTGTTCGACTTTCCATCCATGGATGTGATTTCGAGGCTTCGCGGGATCAGCGAGAACGTGGGTGTCCTCCCGCGGAAACAAAAATCATTCTTCGATATCGCCATGGCAATACGTCAAAACAAAATCTGATCTGGCCCGAGCGGACATTTGTTCGACTTTCCATCCATGGATGTGATTTCGAGGCTTCGCGGGGGCAGCGATAACGTGGCCGTCCTCCCGCGGAAACAAAAATCGTTCTGCGATATCGCCATGGCAATATCGAAGAACAAATTCTCTTTTGAGGCGAGGGCCGTCGAATCGGTTTCGTCATCCATGGATATGTTCCTGAAGTTGCCAGCCTTCACGCATAACGTCAACGCCTTCCCACGCAGCAGAAGGCCTCTCTGCGGTAGAGCCATGGACCTATCTCGAAACAGAATTTGGTTTGACACCAAACACCTTCAACCTCTCCCTCTTCACGCCTTCGCGGCGATGTTGGTCACCGTCGCCGGCTTCTTGTCGCCCATCACGCAGTTGCCCTGGAAGATGGCTCCCTCTTCGATGATCAGTGCCGGCGTTTCGATGTCGCTGTAGACCTTGCCGTTCCGGTGGATCTCGACCCGCTGCGCGGCGACGATCTTGCCGACGATCGTTCCGCTGATGGCGATCCGGCCAACGTGGACGTCGCCTTCGATGTGCGCGCTCTCGCCGACGATCAGCTCGTTCTTTGACATGATCTTGCCGTTGAAGCGGCCGTCGATGCGCATCGTGTCTTCGAACTCCAGTTCGCCGCGAAACGAGGAACCGCGATCGAGAAAGCCATTCAATTCACCGCTCTTGTTCTTCATCTCTGCTCCCATGCCCTTCTCCTGGCCGCCGCGAACGAATACGAACACGATCACGGCCACGATAACCGCTGCCGCGACCGCGATGAGCGCTCCGCTAACGGCGTCTCCCCATCAGTTCGTCGACGACACGAATCAATTCATCTTCGCTGCCATACCGGATGTGAATCACGCCGCCGCGCCGTCTGCGGTCGATCTCTACTTTTGTACGTAAAGTCCTTTGAAGCTTGTCTTCCGCGTCGCGCGTGAAGACATCTTTTTCTTTCTCTTTTTTCTCCGTCGTCTTGGGCGAGCTCTCGGAAGCGAGCATCTCCGTCTGCCGGACATTGAGGTTCTTCCGGACGACCCGGTCGGCCAACTGCTCCTGCTTCTTCGGCGACTCGATGGCCAGCAAGGCACGCGCGTGCCCCATGGAAAGCTGTCCGGAAGCGAGTAACTTCTTCACCGGGTCAGGCAGCTTGAGGAGGCGCAGGAAGTTGGCGACGGTCGAGCGTTCCTTCCCCACCCGTTTGGAGATCTCCTCCTGCGTGAGCTGGAAGTCGTCGTGAAGCTGATGGTAGGCGAGCGCTTCTTCGATCGGGTTCAGGTCCTCGCGCTGGATGTTCTCGATCAGCGCGATCTGCAGGGCATCGCCTTCCTGCATCATCTCTTTGATCAGGGCAGGAACGGTAGTGAGACCGGCCTTCTGGGCGGCGCGGAAGCGGCGCTCGCCGGCGATGAGCTTGTACTTGTCGCCGGCACGGGTGACGACGAGCGGTTGCACGATCCCATGCTCGCGAACGCTGCGCGCCAGCTCTTCGATCGATGCTTCGTTGAAGGTCTTGCGCGGCTGGTAGGGATTCGGCTGGATCTGCGAGATGGGAATCTCGGCGAGACCGGGAGTGGCACGAGCTTCGGGCGCTTCCGGCCGCTGCGGAATGAGAGCGCCGAGACCACGTCCGAGCACTTTCTTGTGGTTCATCAGATCACGTTCTCCGCGCGCTGAATGAATTCCCTGGCCAGACTTACGTACGCTTCGCTTCCACGCGAACGGATGTCGTACAGAATAATCGGTTTGCCGAACGACGGCGCTTCGCTGAGACGGATGTTCCGGGGGATGACCGTCTTGTAGACTTTTTCGCCGAAGTGGTTGCGCACCTCTTCGGCCACCTGGCGAGCAAGATTGACCCGCTCGTCGTACATCGTCAGGACGATCCCTTCGATCTCCAGTTCGGCGTTGACGGCGCCGCGAACCCGGTCGATGGTGGCCAGCAGTTGCGAGACCCCTTCGAGCGCGAAGTACTCTGCTTGAAGCGGGACGAGGACGGAGTTGGCCGCGGTCAGGCCGTTGACGGTCAGCAGTCCGAGCGACGGCGGCGAGTCGATGAGGATGTAGTCGTATTCGGCCGCGATCGGTTCGAGAACCCGTTTGAGGTAGTACTCGCGGCCGATGGCGTCGCGCAGCTCGACCTCGGCGCCGACCAGATCGGTCGACGACGGCGCCAGGTAGAGAGTGGGGATCTCGGTCGGCCGGATGATGTCCCGGAGCGGCATGTTCTCGATGAGCACGTCGTACATCGACGGATCGGCCTCGGTTACACCGATGCCCGAGGAGGCGTTCGACTGAGGATCGAGATCGACCAGCAGGACACGCCGCTCGCAAGCGGCGACGGAGGCGCCGAGGTTGATCGCGGTCGTCGTCTTGCCGACACCGCCCTTTTGATTCGCCAGAGCGACGATCTTCGTCATGCGTTTGACTGTTCCACGTGGAACGCGAGAGTCACGAGAAAATTCGAGGTTCCGCGGGGAAGTGGAATGGCGTCTCCCGCTTCAAAACCAGCGATCGCAGCGACTGCCGGCGAGCTTTGAAAGAGTGCGATGCGCCCGCCCGGCTCCATCCACGCCGTCAGCGACGGCACCCATTCTTCGGGAGCTCCGACGGCGCGCGATGTAACCAGAGAAAAGCGAACGTCGGGGGGAACCTGG